>Ga0194133_10004251_pt1 | contig 19456 bp, 25 predicted proteins | sample TA2KigOf40mmetaG_FD_155448 | JGI IMG/M metagenome (GOLD analysis project Ga0194133, IMG submission 155448) | Freshwater microbial communities from Lake Tanganyika, Tanzania - TA2015055 Kigoma Offshore 40m | ecosystem: Environmental > Aquatic > Freshwater > Lake | place: Tanzania: Lake... | reverse complement strand
GACAAGCCTTCGGCGGAGGATCTTGCCTCCAAGGTGGCCGAGCGCATCTCGTATCGTGCCTTGTCGGAACACATTGATGTCTCCGACTTGGCTTCGGAGTTCTCTGCCCGAGACATCGCAGAGGGCATCGACCCCGACTACGAACTGCTTGCGTCATATGTGGACACAGGCGAGATCGCAGCGAACATCGACACGAACGAGTTGGTCGAGCAGATGTTCCGCGACAGCGAGGACGAGATCATCAAGGGCTTGTCAGAGATCCTGCTCAAGCGCATCATCGACTCGCCACAGTTCCGCAAGGCTCTCTGTGACACCTTCCTTGAGCGTCTGACGCTGGCAATGTCTCACTAACTTCGCCTCCACAGGTGGGCCGCGCATACCTACCACGCGGTTTCTCTCTTGACACAGCACTCAAAATCTGATATGATCTAGGAATGAAACAGACCTTCATTGTTTCAAACAATCTCGTCGCATCAGTCACCAACTTCATGGAAGGCGACCTAGATGTGGCAAAGTCTCATGCACTCGTTGTGCTTGAGTTGTCGGATGACTTTTGGATTTCAGATAACGAACACAACTTCATCCAACTTGTTATCTCGTATCCCGAAGCCAACACAGTTTGAGTCTATAGACTCTATAAACCACTCCCCGAAAGGTTCAACAATGTCAAAGGTATTTGCAACCGTCACCGACCTGTCCCGCATCCCCATGCCCATGGCCACTCGCACATGGCAACCTGTCTCTCAAGTCCAGTTGTTCAACACGATGTGCAACGCAGTCAAGGACCGTGGTTTCACGATCACAAGTGAATCCCACCAAGTACACCGCAGGAAGCCTGTGTTCATCTCCCGAGTGGAGATCACGGCTCCCCGGTTGCCCGGTCAGGACGCAATGTCATGGAACATCGTGGCCATGCAATCTTGGAACAAGACCATCCCAGTCAAGTTCTTGTTCGGTGGTACCGTCTTCGTCTGTACCAACGGCATGATCGTCGCGGAACACATTCTGTCCACCAAGCACACGACCAATGTGTGGTCTCGCTTGGAGCCGATGATCTACCGCACCATGGATCTCTTTGAAACAGAGGTCAACAAGACCTACGGTTTCTATGAAAACATGAAGTCGGTCAGGGGGACCCACACGACCCTCTGTGACTTCGCTGTGCGTGTGGCTTCCAAGGACTATCTGCCCAAGACCCAGATCCTTGATCTGGTGCAAGAGGCAGAGAATCCGTCGTTCGACTACGGGACCACGGCTGGCTCTGTGTACAACATCCACGCCGCCTTCACGCACCTCCTCAAGAAGGCCAATCCCCTTGAGGCTCCGGCTCGTCTTCTTGGCTTTGAGCGCGAACTCAAGGACCACTACGAGTTGGCGACGGTATAATGGCGGGAGACCCGCCCTGCGGGTTCTCCTTTCCTTTCGGCCCCCGGTTCCACCTATGGTGGGATCGGGGGTTTTCTGTTTATAGACTCTATAAACCCCGATACTGGCTATAGAATCCACTCCATGCGACAAGGCAAACTCGATAAGGAAATGGTTGAACTGGGCAAGCAGCGATATCAGAATCGCAAGGCCAAGGCCCATGAGATTGCATCAGAAAGCAACACCATCCCCGGGCGGATGATGCTGAACCGATGCACCACCGAACTCACCAAGGCTTTGGGCCTGTGGATGGCCAAGGCATCAGTCAGTCCCGGGCGCAGGCACCGATGCCAGCCCTTCTTGGCACAGATTGCCGAGGAGAAGGCCGCAGTCATTGCCTCCAAGGTGGTCATCGATGCTCTCTCACAGGAACGGATGCTGACTAGCACCTGTATTGCCGTTGGTCGAGCCATCGAAGACGAGATCCTGCTGCAAGACCTAGCAGAGAACTCACCGGACTTCCTGAAGGACATTCAGAAGAAGACATTCAAGTCTGTAGGTCAGAAGTTCAAGCGTAGGTTTGCCCGTGAAGCAGCCAAGGCTGTTGATCTGGTCACCAAGCGTTGGTCCAAGGCTGATGCACTTGCTGTGGGCCTGCTGTTGGTCGAGATGTTGGCCACGCAGACTGGAATCATTCAGATCCTGACCAAGTTGAATGCACGGGGCCGCAAGTACTGCATTGTCCAACCCTCTCCAGAGATCCGAGACTGGATCAAGAAGTGCCATGAGCATCACGAAGCCCTAGAGCCAATGTTCTTGCCCACCATCGAACGCCCGGTGGATTGGAAGAACCCGTGGATCGGTGGCTATGCATCCTTTGAGTGGAAACCACGACCTCTCGTCAAGTCACGCAGTCGGTCGTATCAGGAATCGCTGTCATCATCGATGCCTGCTGCGGTCTATGACGCAGTCAACACGGTTCAGAACGCTGCATGGCGTGTCGATATCGAGACTCTCAAGTTGGTGCGTGAGTGTTGGGACGAGGGCATCACAGTCGATGGCCTTCCTCCATCACGCGACGAGGCTCTGCCCACAAGGCCAGTTGACATCGACACCAACGAAGAAGCCCGTAGGCAATGGCGCAAGGCCGCAGCCAAGGTCCACTTCCTGAATGAGTCCTACGAGTCGCAGCGGCTGTTGACGCTCAAGGTGTTGTTCGTTGCTGACAAGATGTCCCAGTACAGCAACATCTACTACCCACACCAACTGGACTTCCGTGGTCGTGGGTATCCCTTGCCGCTGTTCCTGCATCCGCAGTCGGTGTCGTACTCCAAGGCCATGCTGCGTTTCGCACAGGGATCGCCCATCAAGACCGACGAAGCGGTCAAGGCTCTGTATGTCCACGCAGCCAACAAGTGGGGCATCGACAAGTCAACCACAGCAGAGCGCATTGCTTGGGTGGACACTATGCGTCCCATGATCAAGCAGATTGCTCAGGATCCTTGGAGTGACCGGGGATGGCTCAAGGCTGACGAACCATTCGCCTTTGTGAACGCCTGTCGAGAACTGAATGGATTGTGGAACAATGGCACCAAGTTCATCAGCACCCTACCAATTGCAATGGATGCCACAACTCAAGGTCTTCAGATCTACAGTATGTTGTTGAGAGATGAGGTTGCAGCCACGGCCACCAATGTGTTGCCTAGTGCAGCCCCTGCTGATCCGTATCAAGCCGTGGCCAACAAGGTCATCATTCGCCTGCAACAGTCTGCTGACCCGCTTGCCGCCCAGTTGTTGGCCTTTGGTATCGACCGCAGCACCACCAAGCGTCAGACCATGACCCTGCCCTACGGATTGACCCTTCACTCCTGCATTCATTACACCCGTGAGTGGATTGAGGATCGCATCAGGCAGACAGGCAGTAACCCCTTTGGCCTAGAGTTGTATAAGCCTGTGGCTTTCTTGGGCAAGATCATCTGGGAATCCATCGGTGATGTCGTTGGCTCTGCACAGCGTGGCATGGACTTCATTCGTGGCTGCATGGGAGCCTTGATCGACCACGATGTCACCCCATGGTGGATCACCCCAATCGGCTTCCCTGTGCGTATGCGATATGAGAACTATGACTCAGTCACGGTTTCTACCCGCATCGGGGCCAAGGCCAAGGTTCTTTCTCTTCGGTTGGAGAACGGCAAGCAATCCAAGCGCAAGGCTCTGAACGGTGGCCCCGCCAACTTGATCCACTCGTTCGACGGCTTTGGAGGGCTTCTGGGGGCCACGATCAACCGATGCGCCCTTCAGGGGGTCCAGCACATCGGAGCCGTCCACGACCAGATCCTGTGCCTTGCTAGCGACCACAATACGGTGGCCCGAGAAGTTCGTCAGGCAACCGTGGACTTGTTCTCGCGGGACCTGTTGAATGAGTTCCGTGAGGGGGTCTTGACACTAGTACCCAGTTCTGCTATAGTACCTGAGTTGCCAAAGTACGGTACTTTGGACATCACGAAAGTGCTTGACTCAGAGTATTATTTCAACTGAGTCTAAGTCTTAGACAAGGAGAGTTAGCAATGCAGAAGCGTAAGTTCATCAAGGCCACCACCCCCATCGGCACCGCTGTGTATCCCCGCCTGAACAGCCCGGATACCAAGTTCAACAAGGATGGGGTCTACAGCGTGGACCTTCAGTTGGATCCGTCCGACAAGGACACCACCACCTTCATCACCAGTCTGAAGAAGGCTAGCGACGATGCCTACAAGGCCGAGTGTGAGAAGCGTGGTGGCAAGAAGTTGAAGCGGTCAGATCTCCCCATCAAGGAAACCGATGAGGGCATGATCCGCATCAAGTTCAAGTTGAATGCCAAGGCAGGCAACGAGGAGAAGTCGTGGGCTCAGAAGCCGATGCTGTTCGATGCTCAGGGCAACTCCATGGCTACGCCTCCGAACATCGGCAGCGGCAGCACCATCCGAGTCTCCTTTGAGATCGTCCCCTACTTCACGGCCATGGTCGGTGCCGGGGTCAGTCTTCGCATGAAGGCGGTCCAGATCATCGACCTCCGCGAGTACACCCCGGGCGACAACTTCGATGCCTACGGGTTCAAGGCCACGGATGGCTTTGTGGTTTCGGCGCAGACTGAGACCACTACCAGTTCGGAAACCATGGATGACGAGTCGGACTTCTGATGAGACTTGTGTTGTGGGTCGAACCTGTCCCTGCTAGCCGTCCCCGTGTCTCACGGAAAGGCTTTGCGTACTACAGCAAGTCCTACAACAAGTTTCGACAGGCCGCTAGTGCAGCCCTTGGTGCCCTCAAAAAGCCCAAGGGTTGCCCTGCGGCGGGTCCTCTAGCAGTAGTCATCAGTTTCTTCTGCAAGCGTCCCAAGAACCCGAGTAATCCGTATCCAGTCGGAGACATTGACAACCACATTAAGTCGATCCTTGATGCGCTGAATGAGTGGGCATGGCACGACGATATTCAGATCGTGAAGATCGAAGCCACCAAGCAGTACAGCGCATCTCCTAGGATCGAAATCGAATGGAAGGAATGCGTAGTTGAACCGGAACGAATCAGAGTTCGTCCAGCATGAGCCATGCCCTTCGTGCGGCTCTAAAGACAACCTAGCCAGATACTCAGACGGTCACGGCTTTTGCTTTGGCTGCAAGTATTACGAGTTTGGTGAGGGTCAAACATCGGTAACCAAAGGAAAGGAATCCATGATCGATATCGAATTCACTCCCCTGAACAAGCGGGGAATCAACGAGGACACTTGCCGTATCTGGTCCTATGGACTGGGTAAGTTCAACGGCCAGACTGTTCAGGTTGCTCAGTACATCCGCGAAGGGTCTGTGGTGGCGCAGAAGTTGCGCTTCCAGTCCAAGGACTTCGTGATCGTTGGTGACACCAAGAACCTTCCGCTGTACGGGGCTCACCTGTGGCGGGATGGCGGCAAGATGGTTACAGTCACCGAGGGCGAGATTGATGCCCTGTCTGTCTCCCAGTTGTTCCAGAACAAGTGGCCCGTGGTGTCTGTGCCCAACGGAGCCGCAGGAGCCCTCAAGGCGTTCCAGAACAACTTGGAATGGCTTGAGAAGTTTGAATCAGTTGTGATCCTGTTCGACGATGACGAACCGGGTCGCAAGGCTGCTAAGGAATGCGCCATGCTGTTGACCCCGGGCAAGGCGAAGATCGGGACCATCGTGGGGTTCAAGGATGCAAATGAGGCCCTGCAACAGGGCGAAGGAAAGCGAGTTATCGATGCTGTATGGGGCGCAAAGGCTTATCGACCTGATGGCGTGGTGTTGGGCCAAGACCTTTGGGAAGTTGTTCTCCAAGAAGATACCAACGACTCAGTACCCTATCCATGGACGGGGCTCAACGAAAAACTGTTGGGCATTCGACAAGGAGAACTGGTTGTGGTCACATCAGGAACAGGCATCGGAAAATCATCCGTGTGCCGGGAACTGGTATCACACCTCGTCCGGCAAGGTCAACAAGTCGGGCTGCTCATGTTGGAAGAATCCGTCAAAAGAACAGCACGAAACCTAATGGGTCTCCATCTGAATGCTCCCCCTTACTTCTGGGTGGACCGTGGTATCACGGGGGAACAGAAGAAGGAAGCATTCGATGCCACGGTGGCCAAGGTGGTCCTCTTTGATCACTTTGGCTCCGTGGACCCAGAGAACCTGTTGGCCCGTATGCGGTACATGATCAAGTCCTGCGGATGCAAGTTTGTCTTCCTAGACCACCTGAGCATTGTGGTGTCTGGGCTTGGCGAGGGTGACGAACGCAGGCTGATCGACAATGCCATGACCTCTCTTCGGTCCTTGGTCGAAGAGACCCAATGTGCCATGTTCGTGGTCAGCCATCTGCGCCGTCCTGATGGAGACCGTGGGCACGAAGAGGGAGCGACCACCAGTCTTGCCCAGTTGCGTGGCTCTCACGCTATTGCCCAACTGGCCGATGCTGTGATCGGTCTGGAGCGCAACCAACAGGGCGACAACCCGGATGAACTTGTGGTCCGGGTTCTCAAGAACCGATTTACTGGGGACACCGGAGTTGCCGGGGCCCTTCGTTACTTCAAGGAATCAGGACGGTTGGCAGAGTTTGCCATACCAGAAAACGAGGAAATCTAATGGATGAAGTAACCTTCCTACAACTGTCCTGTCTTTTCCTGCTGTTCCTGCTTGTGGTTCTCTGTGTTTTCATTTGGAAGACATGGCGAGACATAAAGGAGTTGGATAAGCGATGAATCCGTACCTAGTGTCTACTCCTTTTTACATTTCGTTTTCAGGAGGCAGGACAAGCGGAATGTTGCTTGCTAAGGTCCTAGAAGCATATGGAGGAAAACTTCCTGAAGGAGGCTTTGTTCTGTTTGCTAATACAGGTAAAGAACATCTAAGCACATACACATTCATTGAGCGTTTCAGTTCCCACTTTGATGTAGACATTCGTTGGCTTGAGTATTCCCCAACAGATGTGTACAAAGTTGTAGAGCCGCATCAAGCCAGTAAAAATGGCCAACCGTTTAAGGCTCTGGTAGATAAGAAGAGATACCTACCCAACCCCCTTACGCGCTTTTGTACTAGCCATCTCAAAGTGAAACCAATGAATGCTTGGATGGCGGCTAATGTTGGATCGGAGTTCACTTCTGTTATCGGTCTTCGACACGATGAACCCAAGCGTGTTTCTCGACTCCGATCTGATACTTCTAGGGATATAGCCCTTCCATTAGACGATGCAAAGATAACCAAGACAGATGTTTTGCGTTTCTGGGCATCAATGCCGTTTGATCTAGCACTACCCAACAACGATGAAGCATTTGGTAATTGCGATCTATGCTTCCTAAAGAATATGGCCGCAATACAAAGGGTTATTCAACACGATCCATCAAGTGCCGATTGGTGGGCATCTTGTGAAGAAAATGTTGGGGCTAAGTTTAGAAGCGATAGACCGAAGTACTCAGATATCTTGCGTTATGTCACAATCTTCGGTCGGGAGTACCAAACCCATAACGACGGTCCAAGTTTACCTTGTGACTGCACAGAATAAAATGACACACGAAGAACTCACAAGTAGCCTGAAGATCCTGTTGGCAAAGATGTTGCCTAAGTTCCCACCAGATGAGTGCGCGGCTGTAGCCCGGGCAATCGCTAGGTTGGAAATCTTGGAAGCCTCTCACAAAGCCATGACCGAGTCTCTCAAGGCCATGCACCGTCGCCTGCAACAACTGGAGGATGACGGAGCATGAACCCTAGACGCTTGACAGAAGACCAAGTTGCTGATGTAATCCGGTTGTCACGGGAAGGCAAGAAGGGCGTTGAACTTGCGCGGATGTTCGGGGTCAGCCCTCAACTGATCTCGTTCGTCCGAAGGCGTGGCTACAAGCCAACCTACCGGAAGGTCGAGGAGAAGATCCTGTCTGACTTCCAAGGTTGGCGTGATCTAGCCGATAGGTACACAGCAATGAATCCTGACGATCCCATCTCACCCGATGCGGCCATCAGAGCCCACGAAAGTGCCTTGAAGAAGTTCAGGGCATACTTTGCAAAGCGCGGAATACAACTGAAAGATCTGGTTTAAAAGGAGAACCATATGCGGGTCACAATCGACATCGAAACGAACGACATCAATGACTGGCACAATCTGACAGATCTGAAGACTCTGTTGTGCATCTGTGTTCAGGTAGATGATCAGGAACCACAGGCAGTCTCAGCAGATCAAGCCTTCGGCCTGATGAAGCAAGCAGACATCATCGTTGGTCACAACATCTTGGGCTTTGACATTCCGGCCCTGATGCACCTGTTTCCCCAGTTTGTGGTGGACTTCTCCAAGGTCCGGGATACCATGGTGACTGCCCGGTTGCTCCATGCCAATCAACGGGAGAAAGACTTCGGCCTGCCGGGGATACCCAAGGAACTGGTGGGATCTCATAGCCTCAAGGCTTGGGGATACCGCTTAGGCATTTCCAAGGCTGAAGCCCCAGTATTCGATAAGGTCACGGATGGCCTTATTGAGTACTGCAAGCAGGATGTCCGGGTCACCACAGCCCTGTGGAAGTACCTAGAGTCGCACAGGGCATTCCCCACGGCTACGCAGGCAATCCAACTGGAGCATTCATTCTTCAAGATTGTCAAGCAGCAGGAGCGGATTGGCTTTGCGTTTGACATGGCTGCGGCTGTGGATCTCCATGGCAGGATCGCCCAACGGCTCATGGAACTTGAAGGTGAACTGGCCAAGGTGTTCCCTCCCAAGAGTATTGCCCGGATCTCTGAGAAGACTGGGAGGCCCCTGAAGCCCAAGCAAGAGGTCTTCAACCCGGGTAGCCGCTTGCAGATTGCTGAACGGCTCAAGGAGCGATACGGTTGGGAGCCCACAGAGTTCACCCCTGATGGTCGCCCCCGGGTAGACGAGTCTGTCTTGGCTTCGTTGGACTACCCCGAGGCTGCGTTGTTGGTGGAGTACCTGACCCTTGGCAAGCGTGTGGGTCAACTGGCTACTGGCAACGAGGCTTGGATGAAACTGGTCACCAAGGACAATCGCATCCATGGCCGGGTCAACACCAACGGGGCCATCACAGGCCGATGCACCCACAGCAAGCCCAACATGGCTCAGGTGCCCACCGAGAAGGAGTATCGCTCCCTGTTCGTTGCAGGCTCCGGGAAGCGGCTTGTAGGGGTTGATGCCTCTGGTCTGGAACTGCGGTGCCTAGCGCACTACCTAGGCCGCTACGACGGCGGTACCTACTCCAAGCAGATCCTTGAGGGAGACATCCATTGGGCCAACGCCAAGGCGTTCGGTCTGGTCAAGGATGTTGAGTATGACAAGGGTGCAGAACACAAGGCCATCCGCAATCAAGCCAAGGGTGCCATCTATGCGCTGATCTACGGTGCAGGCAACGACAAGTTGGGGTTGGTCCTTGGTGGTAGCAAGAGCCGTGGCTCCAAGGCCCGTTTCAACTTTGAGGCCAAGGTCCCTGCCTACCTTCGACTGAAAGAGGATGTCTCTAGGTCTTTGGCTACACACGGCTTCTTGAAGGGTCTTGATGGTCGCCCCCTGTATCCAAGGTCAGAACACGCTGCCCTGAATACTCTGCTTCAGTCTGCCGGGGCGGTGGTGATGAAGCAAGCCTGTGTGAATGCCCATGCTCTGTTCATGGAACACGGCATCAAGGTCGATCAGGTTGCCTCTGTCCACGATGAGTATCAGTTTGTTACGGACCCCAAATCCGCTTGTATGGTTGGTAGTCTAGTTGTATCGGCTATTCAACAAGCCGGAAAGGACTATGGTTTCCGATGCCAACTGGACGGCGATTACCGCGTGGGGCTCAACTGGGGAGAAACACATTGAACGCATTTGCTGCTGGCCTGTTGGATGGCGAGGGCTGCGTTCGCTGGAACGGGACTCCCTGCGTTGAGGTAACGAACAAACACTTTGGTGTACTGTCTTTGATGCGTGGCAAGTGGGGTGGATCAATCCGTGAGAGAGGTAACGAGGTGTTCGTCTGGACCGTCTGCGGAGACAAAGCCATCAAGTACCTCACGGCTGTAGCCCGGTACTCCGTGATCAAGTACCCACAGATTGTGGCCTTGTTTCTCGTTCGTCAGTCCAAGGATCCGATGATCCGTTCACACTACATCAAAACTCTTAAGAGGCTCAAAAGTGTCTACTCCAATTGAATTCATGGGTACGGGCGAGATCCTGAAGGAACTGAAGAACCGCTTTGACGAGATGGTCTTCATCGGATTCCAGTCCAAGACCTCCAAGGATGACTCGTACACCCTAACTGCCAAGGGCTCTATGCATGGCACTCTGGGTCTCATCGCCTTCGCCAAGGAAGCAGCCCTGAATAGCGAGGGAGAGTAATGAAGTTCGACCATATGTTAGTGGACGGAGACATCCTGATCTACTCCGTCTGCTCTGCGATTGAATATGTGGCTAGGTTCGATGAGGACACCGATGTCGTGTTCGGTAATATCCCAGAAGCCCTAGCGATCTGTGAAGACACCCTCAACAAGTGGAAGACCACCATCGATGCAGAAAGCCCAGTTATTGCGTTTACGGGGTCAGAGAACTACCGAAAGGAAGTCTACCCCGATTACAAGTCCCACCGGAAAGCCTGTCGAAAGCCCTGCGGTTACAAAGCCGTCAAGGAATTGCTGCATGATCGGTACCGGGTGTTGGTGGAGCCGCGTCTTGAAGGCGACGATATTCTCGGTCTGGTTCAGACTGGCGGTACTATGGGGAAGACCGTCATCGTTTCCTCCGACAAAGACCTGAATACCGTCCCGGGTTGGCTGTGGAATCCTGACAAAGACGAGCAGCCTGTGGAGATCGACCATAAGAAAGCAGATGTATTTTTTCTTACACAGGTCCTGACCGGGGACAAGACCGATGGATACCCGGGCCTTGAAGGGGTTGGCCCGGTGACTGCCGCCAAGATCCTGAAGAATGGAACTTGGGATGAGGTGGTGGGTGCCTATGAGAAGTCTGGGTTTACCGAAGAGTTCGCCCTGACTCAGGCTAGGTGCGCTAGGATTCTACGAGATGGCGAGTACTGTTGGAACACCAAGGAGATCAAACTATGGACACCATGAATCGATCACGACTGTTGGCAATGCACAAGGAACTGACCGAAGAGGCCCGGGCCCTTTCGGAGCGCAAGAACCACGACTACAGCGGGGGCAAGGACGATACCCACCCCTTCCTGAACTTCACCCGCTGTGAGGCCATGGGCATCTGCAAGACTGAGGCAGGGATCATGGTCCGACTAACGGACAAGATGTCCCGCCTGAGTACCTTCATTACCACCGGGGAGTTCAAGGTCAAGGACGAGGCCCTGCGGGACACCGTTCTGGACATCATCAACTATGTGGTGATCCTGTACGCCTATGTCCAGTCGAGCAAGGAAAATGAATAACAACACTTCTAAGGAGGCTTTTACGCCTTCACCGCGCATCACACAAGAGGTTCTCGTATATCTGGACCAGATGTTTCCAGAGCAATGTGCCACTTTGGGCGAGACTTCTGACTCCATTTTCTTCAGAGCGGGTTCCCGTGCCGTCGTTCGGCACCTTCATAGACTCTATAACGAGCAGGAATCCAATCAATTTAACCTTGAGTAACAAGGACTAACTATGTGCTTTTTTGGCCGTCCTCGCGTTCCTGCTCCACCGCCGCCTCCAGAGATCAAACTCCCCGAAGCCCCAACCCCGTCGATTCAGGCTCCGGTGATGACTCAGTCTCGTCCTAAGACCCCCGCTGAGTCCAACCCGCTGTTCAAGCGTAAGGGTAAAAAGTCCCTGACGATCACTATGGGCGGGGCCCAGTCAAACATCCCGGGATATTGATATGCCAGAAACAGGCAAGGCTTTGTACCTCCACTTGGAGGGCCAGCGGTACTCCTACCTTGAACGGGCCAGAGACTGCTCACGGCTCACCTTGCCTCACCTGATGCCCGACGAGGGGGATCAGCGGTCACAGAAGTTCGTAACTCCGTATCAGTCAACGGGTGCGCGTGGCGTTAATAACCTAGCGTCAGCCCTGCTTCTGTCCCTGCTTCCCCCTAATGCTCCGTTCTTCCGGTTCGTCATTGATCCGAAGGCAGCAGCCACCCTTGAGGGCATGAGCCCCCGGGCCAAGGGTGAGGCTGAAAAGTCCTTGGCTGATATGGAGCGGATGATTGCCAAGGAGATCGAAGTTCAGAACATTCGGGTTGCCCTGTTTGAGGCCCTGAAGCAACTGATCGTCTGCGGCAATGTCCTGCTGTACTTCCCTGACGAAGGCCCGATGCGAGTCATCCGTCTTGATCGCTATGTGGTCAAGCGGGATCCCATGGGTCATGTTCGGAAGATCGTGATCAAGGAGACCGTGTCTCCCGCTGTGCTGCCTCCTGAAGCAGCCGCCATTGCCAAGACCTGTATGTGCAGCCACGAAGACACCGTGGATCTGTACACCTGTTGCCACATGATGCCGGAAGGCAAGGTGGAGGTCTATCAGGAAATCGGTGGTGTGATGCTGCCCGACAGCATGATCACCTATACGGCAGAGCGCAACCCCTTCCTTGCCCTGCGTATGAACCGGGTGGACGGTGAGGACTATGGCCGCTCCTATGTCGAGCAGTACTATGGTGACCTTGTCTCGCTAGAAAGCCTGAGCAAGAGCATCGTGGAGGCCGCAGCAGCGTCTGCCAAGGTCTTGTTCCTTGTGAACCCCGTTGGCACCACCCGGCCCAAGAAGATCGCCCAGAGCCCCAATGGGGCCATCATCGAAGGCAATGCTGCCGATGTCTCTGTCCTTCAGGTTGCCAAGGCTGCTGACCTCAGCGTGGCTTTGCAGACCATGGGCCAGATCAACGAACGCCTGAGTTATGCTTTTATGCTGACTGAGGCTTCTATCCGAAACGCAGAGCGCGTTACAGCCGAAGAGATCCGTCTGGTGACTCAGAGCATCGAACGGCAACTTGGGGGCATCTACAGCCTGCTGTCGCAGGAGTTCCAGTTGCCGCTAGTCAGTCGAGTTATGGACCGTCTGATCAAGGCCAAGAAGATGCCCAAGATCGACAAGAAGTTCGTGACTCCGGCCATTGTTACTGGGGTCGATGCTCTGGGTCGTGGCAATGACCTGAACCGACTGGATATTTATTTGAAGGGAATTGGACAAATTCTGGGACCTCAAGGACTTCAGCAGTACATTGATCTCCGTGAGTACATGAACCGTCGTGCCGCTTCGCTTGGCATCGATACGACGGGTCTGGTCAAGACGGAGGAACAGATTATGCAGGAGCAGCAAGCCGCCATGCAGCAGCAGATGCTTCAGCAGAACACTCCGACTATGGTCCAGAGTGCTAGTCGAGTTGCCGAGCAGAGAGCCCTTGAACAATGAGTAATCATCAGCAAGTGACGATTGTCCGAGATACCGCAGAAAGCAACCGTGAAGTAGACGCGCTGGCTCAGGCCATTGCAGAGCAGAATGGGACCGCACAGGCACAGCCGCAGGAAACTCCTGTGGATCGTCCGGGCTGGCTCCCTGAGAAGTTCCAGAGCCCCGAAGACCTTGCTAAGGCTTATGGGGAACTGGAGAAGAAGGTTGGCTCCAAGGAGCAGCCCAAGGCTGGCTTTGAGAGTCTTGAGAAGTACTCGACTGAGTTCTACCAGAATGGGGACCTCAGCGAGGAATCCATTCAGGCCATTACGGCCAACATGGGCATCCCTGAGCAGATTGTTCGGGCTTATGTCGATGGTCAGAAGGCCGTGATGGAAGGCCAGTTCACTCAGGTCATGGGTCTTGTGGGTGGTGACACCCAGTATGCAGCCATGACTGACTGGGCTGGCGAGAACCTTCCCGAAGATGAGGTTGATGCTTTCAACCAGATCATGGACTCCGGCAACATGAACACCATCAAGATGGCTGTTCAGGGACTGTGGGCCCGGTACACGCAGACCAATGGGAACCCCGGTGGCAACCTGATTCAGGGCGACACCACGGGTCCGTCTGGTGGGGCCTTCCGCAGCGTTGCTGAGATTGTGCAGGCTATGAAGGATCCCCGGTATGCTAAGGACCCCGCATATCGCAAGGATGTCGAACAGCGGGTCGCCCTTAGCAATGCTCTAGGAGTCCGCTAATGAAGAAGAGTCCTAAGACTACTGTTCTTGGTATCGCCACCATTCTGACTGCTGTGTCTTCGGCTGTTATCGCTCTGCTTGATAACGACCCGGCTACGGTCTTTGATGTGGCATCTGTTGTGGCTGCGGTCACGGCTGGTCTTGGTCTGATCCTTGCCAAGGATGCCGACAAGGCTGCGTAATGGGTTGGCTGTACCAATTGGTCACGGCCATCTTCCACTACATTGAACGCTTTGCATCTAAGGACACATATGCGAAAGATGCTGATCCTGATGCTGGGGGCATTCGCTCTCGGATTCGTCAGCGGGTGCGGAACCTCCGTGCTTCTGGTCCCTCACGGGACTCCGGTACAACTTGCGGAACCTGTAAAGGCTCATGTCTTTGTGGTTCAGCAGGACGGAACGAAGGTCAGGTCAACTAATCGTGTCGAAATCCCTGCGGGTTGGTGGGCAGCGGACATATCAGAACCCGGGGAAACCCCGGCGGACGCTCCTTAATCCCCATCCCACAACACGGGGCGATCCCAAACTTGAGGCCATACGGTTAATTCCGGTGGCCTCTATTCATTTTCAGGCTATCGGATGGGCCTGAAAAGTGCTGATGACTCTGGCCCCTTGCGAGGGACAACCTCTGTCTAGGCAACACAACCATCTATCGTGTCTCGTAATCAGGATTTTTAGTCATGGCAATTATGAATAGCCAGCCCTCGCGGCTTGGTCAGATTAACCTTGTAAACGACGCTGATGCGCTCTTCCTCAAGGTCTTTAGCGGCGAAATCATCACGGTCTTTGAAGAAAACAATGTGATGATGCCGCTGCACCGCGTTCGCACCATTTCTAGCGGTAAGTCAGCCCAGTTCCCGGTCACGGGCGTTGCTGGTGCTGGTTACCACACCCCGGGTGAGAGCCTGCTCTCGACTCCGGCTACGACCGCTTCGTCGGGCGGCGTGACTGGTGTTGCTACTGGTTCTGCTTCCAAGTATCTCAACAAGTTCAACCACAGCGAGAAGGTTGTCTTCATTGACGATGTGCTTGTTTCGTCGGTGTTTGTTGCCGACATTGATGAGATGAAGAACCACTACGATGTCCGTTCGATCTATTCGACGGAAATCGGTCGTGCGCTTGCGTACACCGCTGATAAGGCCCTGCTGCGAACGGCCATCATCGGAGCCCGTCGTGCAACTGATCGCTTTGGTGGTTCGTCTGCGACTTTCCTCGGTAGCCAGACTTCGGTTGGCAGCAGCACTCCCGATCTGGTTAATGCTCTGATCGATGTTGCTCAGAAGATGGACGAACGCAATGTCCCCTCGACGGATCGTTACGCTGTTCTTTCCCCGGCTGAGTATTACAAGTTGATCAGCGGCGATAACGATGCCATCAACCGCGACTATGGTAACGATGCCAATGGTAGCGTTGCTACTGGTCTGGTTGTCTCGGTCTCGGGCATTCGTATCCTGAAGAGCAACCACCTCCCGACTGCCAACGAATCGTCCACTCAGGATACGCTGTTTGGGTCGAATCAGATCAAGAATGATGTTAGCGGAGTCTCTAACGCTGGTTACTCGGGTATCAACTTCACCAACAACCGTGGTATTGTCTTCCACCGCGAAGGTCTTGCCACCGTGAAGTTGATGGATCTGAGCGTTGAAAGCGAGTACATCATGGAGCGCATGGGTACCCTGATGCTTGCCAAGTACGCGATGGGTCATAATGTGCTGCGCGAAGAGTGCCTGCACGAACTGATTGCTCCCTAATTCGGAGTGAGTTTGTGAGTTGAAAGGGGGGGATGGTTCCCTTAGTTGGGTTCCATCCCCTCTTTTGTTTGAGGAACAATTATGCCACTTACCAAGACCACCAAGTTGCAGGCCATCAACACGATGCTGAGTACCATCGGTGAACCCCCGATCAACTCGCTTAGTGCCCAACGGGCAGACTCGTTGATTGCTCAGGCTGTGCTTGATGAGATCACCAAGGAAGTCCTGTCCTATGGGTGGCACTTCAATACCTCTGTTGATGTCGAGATGGCTCCAGAGCAGACCACCGGGTTCATCTATGTTGCCGACAGCATTGTCCGGGTTGATGTCGAGCCTATTAGTGGCTACGATGTGGCTGTGCGTGGCAACAAGTTGTTCAACCGAAAGACCAACAGTTTCGTCTTTGATCAGGGGATTATCCTGAAGACGATACAGATCTACTTCCTTGAGTACGAGGAACTGCCGGAAGAGGCCCGTCGATACATTGCTATCCGGTCTGCACGGGTGTTCCAAGATCGGGTGGTTGGATCTCAGAAGTTGCATATGTTCACTCAGCAGGACGAAGTCCAAGCCCTTGCCAAGTTGCAGGAGTTTGAGATGGATACTGGGGACTATGGAATCTTCGACTCGTATGATGTCGCCCGTACCTTCATCCGTCAGGGTTCTTACAGGGTCATCTGATGCCACTAATCAGTACTGCAATTCCTAACCTCATCGGTGGGGTCAGCCAACAGCCCCCTTCGATCCGCAACATCAACGAAGCAGAGGTCATTGAGAATGCAGTTCCTTCTCCTGTAGAGGGTTTGATTAAACGCCCACCCACAGAGTTCATTTCGGCAATCCGTGATGACTTAAACATTCTCAGGGAACCCAATAAGGCTGATGAGCCGTTCTTCCATCTGATCGAACGGGATGCCAACGAGAAGTACATCCTGTCGATTCTCAAGGATGGGACTGTTGATATCTTCGATTTGGTTGGTAATCGGAAGACGCTATTTACTGCCCCGGGTAACTTCAGCGGCTTGGGCTCGGCCAACTACAACGAACGAGTTGCCCTGACGGTGGCCGATGTCACCTTCATTCTGAACAAGACCAATGTCCCCGCGCTGACCAACGCTACCTCAACCTATGCAATTGCTGGATTCAATGTAAACCGCAATGCGTTGGTTTGGATTCGTCAGGCAAATACTGAACGAGAGCATCGTGTAATCGTCACCGGGGCAACTGTGGTTACGGCAAGCCATAAAACCGGGAACAACGATGTCGGTACAAACCATGTAGCACAGACTTTGTCATCAATCATCGACGATGACGCAAACTTAGCAACTACAACTTACAAAGACAGCGTTATCTGGATCAAGGCCACCACCAACAACATTACAGTCGTTACTGAAGATGACTTTGCTGGCGAAGGTATGACCCTGATCATCAACTCCGTAGAACGCTTTGAGGACCTTCCTCCATGCGCTCCTAATGGGTACATGGTTCGGGTTGCTGGAACTCCTGAATCAGACTATGATGACTACTGGGTCAAGTTTGTGACCTTCGGTGGAGTGACCTTTGGTCAGGGCCTGTGGGAAGAAACCGTGGCCCCCGGGATCAAGTATGAGATCAACCCGGCCACCATGCCCAAGATCTTGATTCGACAGTCTGATGGAACCTTCATGCTCAAGGATGCCAATGGAACCACTCCTACTGTAGGTGATGGTCTTCCTTCTACTGATCCTGCCGATATCTATAACGATTACGACTGGTCTAATCGACTGGTTGGCGATGAAGATACAAACCCAGATCCCAGTTTTATTGGGTCCAAGATTAACGACATGGTTTACTACCAGAGTCGCCTTGGGTTTATGACTGGGGAGAACTTGGTCTTCAGCGAAACTTCCGAGTTCTTCAACTTCTGGCGTACCACGGTCCTTGACCTGTTAGATACAGACACCATCGACATTGCCTCTTCGGCATCCAAGGTTGGTGTAATTACTTCGGCAATCCAGTTCAACCGGGACTTGATCCTGTTCACCCCTACGAACCAGTTGGTCATGCGTAGTGGTGATGTCTTCAGCCCCAAGAATGTGGCCATCTTGACTACTGGTGACTTTGAAAACCAGAGTGACAAGATCAGCCCGATTCCTTCAGCCAACGCCATCTTCTTCACCTACTCAAACGGTGGCTACTCTGGGGTTCGTGAACTGGTTCCACAGCCGAATATCGACGGCTCGTACCTAGTCAACAACCTGACTGACAATGTCTCCCGGTACATCGTCGGTACCCCTAGGCACATGGCGGCAACATCTCACGACAACATTGCCGTCCTGTTGGCTAACGATCAGATGTACTGCTATCGGTACTTTGATAGGGATAATCAGCGAATTCAGTCGGCTTGGTTCAAGTTCACCTTCGCTGATTCTTCTGGGGTTGACGGCAGTTTCTGCAAGCCCCTGTGGTGTATCTTTGTGGATTCAGACCTGTATGTGGTGATGATGCGTACAGGCTCTACGACCACCAAGGGCTACCTGACCATTGAGAAGATCCGCATGGGCTCCGGTCTGAACGATCTGTCGATCAGCGGTAAGGACTGGTTGGCACACCTTGATGCTCGTAAGTACTATCCGGCCAACTCGGGCACTTACGATCCGGCCACCAACACGACTGAGTACAGCCTTCCGGCTCCTTTCTCGTATCTTTCCGGTAAACTGCAAGTGATGACCAAGGATGGGTACCTAGCCAAGGTTGTTGGTGGGAACATCTACAACTCACCTAACCCCGGCAATGTGGGTAAGATCAAGGTAGAAGGTAACTACACGACTTCTTCGGCCAGTCCCAAGGATGTATGGATCGGTATCCCCTACACCATGACCTATGAGTTCTCCTCACAGTACCTCCGTGAGGGGGTAAAGGCCGGGAAGCCTGTATCTGTGATCGAAGGTCGGTACCAACTGAAGTACATTACCCTTCAGTATGCGGAAACTGGGTTCTTTGAGGTATTCTCCGGTGTCAAGAATGAGACCTTGTACTGCTATCCTTTCACCGGGGAAGTCACAGGTTCTACTGTTTTAGGCGCATTGAATCTTTCAACTGGAACCTTCCGTGCGCCGATCTACGGTAAGAATGAGCGTCAAGTAATCAAGGTCACTAACTCATCTCCACTTCCGTCAAAGTTTTTGAGTGCATCAATTGAGGCCGAATACACCGACAGAAATGATGCAGTCCCGAGGTCTTCAAGAATTTGATGTTGATGTCCGCTGGACCCGATATTCCGATATCCCTGTGATTGCCCAAGATATGCGGCAGGCAGATATCGATGAGGTCTTTGCCTGTAGTGGGCGGTCCCCGGCTAGGGCCTTGGAGTACGCCTTGGATTACTCCACGGAGTGCTTCACAATCGTATCATATACGAGCCATCTACCCTTGGCCATGTTTGGGTACCGTACCGAGGGTATCTGCTCCATGGTCTGGATGCTTGGGTCCAACGAACTGTACAAGTATCGAATGGATTTTCTTCGCAAGTCTCGTAAGTGGTGTGACTACTTGCAGACTCGCAGTCCAATTCTGTACAACCTGATTGACCAACGCAACACCGTCCACATTAGATGGCTGGAGTGGCTTGGTTTTAAGTTTGTCCGAGTAGTCCCCGAACACGGGGTCCTATCTCTTCCATTCATAGAGTTTGTGAGGGTAAGTCATGTGTGATCCAACTGGTGGCATCATTGCTTCAGTA
>Ga0194133_10004250_pt1 | contig 19457 bp, 17 predicted proteins | sample TA2KigOf40mmetaG_FD_155448 | JGI IMG/M metagenome (GOLD analysis project Ga0194133, IMG submission 155448) | Freshwater microbial communities from Lake Tanganyika, Tanzania - TA2015055 Kigoma Offshore 40m | ecosystem: Environmental > Aquatic > Freshwater > Lake | place: Tanzania: Lake... | reverse complement strand
CGAGGAGGACGAGAAGGGCCGCGACGGCGCTGGAGAGCCCGACCACCACGGACCGCCACTGCGAGTTGAAGCACAGCACGCACATGATCTCAAAAACCATGACAACTCACAACTTAATGGCGCACAATTGCTCCAACCGTTTTAACGATTAGACAAAGCCATAAGTTGTCAGAGCAGATAGGATCCTCTCGTCTGGTCTCTCCTTTTTTTGCCTTCCCCTTTCCTTTCCCTTCCTTCCTTTCTTAATTCGTTTCAAAGAGAAACGGCCGACGGACCGCGACCTTTTTTTCCTCATCAAATGGGGCTTATATCCACTTTAGTCAAACGTCTACTGATTTTTTTTCATCAATACTATCCCTAAAATTCTCGTCAAGCTGTTTGCCGACCTTTCAACTCTATCCGCGGGGGGTTCATTCAGCCCGAATCCCGGACGGCGGCGGTCCAAGAGGGAATCTGACGGCTCTAAGGGTAGAAGAAAGTCAGGGGTCCAGCCGGATGGATTCAAAATCAGAGTATTTAATGGACACGGACCTGGGCTAGCGTTATGTACACAGCACAGTTCAAGGCGTGGTTTTGCATTAAAAACATACCCAAAGTAATAAAATGATCCAGAAAAAATTCAGCCCGTTTGAAATTTTGCATTTTTACAGTACATCTTTTCACCTTCCTCTATCACTGCTCCCTCAGTTTTAAAGCTGGAGGGCTGAAATTTTGCACACAGATTCCTCACATTTATGCCAAAAAAGCTACCCAACAGATTTCTGAATTTTTGTCCGGGAGCTGTGACAGGGTTGAAAAATTACCCCAATTTTATTCATGATAGCCCACTTTCTTTAATAGCTCGCCCACCCTATTTAGGCTAGAGAGCTGACGGCTTGAACTATTACTTTTAATACACTTTACTCTAAAATGAAGCACAGAGCCTGCACGGGGGCCTGTCCGCTGGCTGTGGGTCACAAACCCCTCTCCAGAGCATAAAATGCCCGGAAGAATTGTAAAAAAATATGTTGGAGATTGTTTACATTGACTTTGGCACTAAAAAATCTGCCTCTGCATTTTGAGCAACAATTTACAGAAAGGAGGGTTTTGCTTTTAGCATACTTGACTGGAATGGGCAACACGCCTCGACTTTGGAAGGACCCGACGGGGCCCGTCAGAAATTCCTTCGCTCGCACAGAGCGTCAAAAAGGTCCGTCGATTCTGCCAAAAGGAGCACAGAAACTTTGCGCATAGATTGGCTTTGAATGGATGGGCTAGATCGATCCTCATGTCGCGTGGCGAGGAAGAGGAGGCCTCTGCTTTCGGGCGGGACGCCAACCGAGACAACTTATCCGAGGAGGAGGAGGCCTCCGCTTTCATTCAGGACGCCAACCGAGGCAACTTATCCGAGGAGGAGGAGGCCGCCACCTCTTTTGTCTCGAGGGAAGACCTGCTGCGCCACCTCCTGGGGCACCTCTACCTCAAATGCGAAGACGTCGTCGGCTTTCTAAGACACCTCAAGAGGAACAATTTAAATCTGTGGGAAAATTTCTAAACTGTCTCGCAATAAAAAGGGTCGGTGAGGGTGACCCGATACCCGATTCCCTCAAGAACAACGCAAAAGGCTTTTCGATTCGAACTGGTATATTTCAAGTCCTAGTCAAGCGGGGAGCGGCGAGCGGTCCGGACGTCCGGCAAGGATCCGCCGCTCTCTCTTTCCGAGCCCACTCGATTAGACGGTCGTTAACAGATCTAGGTTCAAAAGCGAAAAATGAAAGGGGATTTTTTTGACGTGAATTTTTCTTACGGCATCACCTTCTTTAGAAACAAATCGTTTGGCGTCGTCCCTGAAAAATGGAAAGCCCCGTGAGCGAGAGAACGTGTAATCACGAATCAGAGCACGGATCACCTGTCGGAAGGTTTTTCGGTCGAGGCCGAAAACGACGGACGGCGAGGGACCCCGGTGTCCTCTCCTCCTTTGCCGGACTTACTGGCCAAACCTAGAAAGGGAAAGGGGGTTGGTTGCACTCTCTTTAAAAAAGGGAACGAGAGAGAGACCCACGCACCTGGTGTCGGCGTTGCTTTATTTTTGGATTTTAATTGAAAGACGCGGGCCTGAAAAAGAAATGCGCCATTTAGTAGCGTCAAGTGCGGCGTCGCGATCGAGCCTACACTACCCTGAGGTTCTCTTTCCACGTTTTTGCGTCCAACGTGGATCCCTTGTCCCGTATCTCGGATATGGTTTTCATGCGAGCCATAACCTGGGACGAGAGAGCTAGTAAGATAGATACAAAAAAGGGTACCCAGAGACGAAATGCTTACCACGCTGCGTCGAATTTCCAACGAGGTGCACTTCTAAAGCAAATTTCAAAAGTCAAAAAAAAGTGATGCGGAGCCATCGATGAGAAAAACGCTCACCTTTTTCGAGACCTGTTCGTATTTTTCGCCGTCCGAGGTGTTGGGCGGGGGCCCGTCCCCTTCCCCGTCGGCAGGAGCCTCGCCGCTGACGTCCTCGTTGCTCGCGAGGACGCTTTTGAGTTCCTGAAACGTTAAAAAGATGCGGGCAACGAAGAACACGTTGCTGTGAAGGAATTAAACCTGCTCGACGTCCGGAACGGAGACTTGATTCTCCGACACGAGATCGAAACCGTGACCCAAGTGCACTTGGGTGCGACCCCGGGACACGTGCAGGGTGTACACTTTGTCGCCCACCGTCAACCTTTCGAATTTCACGTCGTCGCTGCCGAACGCGTGGAGTCCGTAGACGATTTTGAAATGACCCAATCTGGAAAGGATCGGGGACGGAGGGAGGGAAGGAAGGCGCAACTACTTTTGTGTCCGACTTACCTGGGCGGGTCCAAGAAAGGCGGACCGTATTCTTTTGGCAAGGAGATGGTTTCAGCTAAGGTAGGAGCCGCGTCTGGCACCTTGGACACGTCGACATTTTCTGACGCCCGAACTTTTTCCACCACTTTCGGGACGACGCAAAAGTTGCTTCTTCTGCGACGCCTGAAAGAAAATGGCCCCACAGTTCAAAGTCGGGCCTTGACATAATAATGTGTTTCGCGTTACTTCAACTCGTTTGAATCTGTCGCAGAATGGGGTCTTCTTAAATACTGTTCTTTTTCTGGAGCCTTGATGGACGCTGGCAATCCAATCCTGATCTTGAGCAAGAATGAATTCTAAAAAAAGTGCATCGTTAGTTGTTCAATGCAACAATAATCTACTTAATAAAGTATTTACCCACCTTTCTTAAGGTATTTTTCGACTCTTCTTCGACAATAATAAGCTCATCTGTTTCTATTTTTTCGTCATTCTCTTCGTCAGATTTTATCTCCACAATGTCTTTAAAAAAATTAATAGCTCATTGTTCATGAAAAAGAATGATTTTTTTTTACCTGGATTGGCTTTAGCATTACTTTGGTCTTTGGATGTTGAGCATTGTGACACTTAAAACAATGGCATGATTCAATGACTTTTTTTTGGTCGAACAAAAAAGTTTTCTTACATTTGTCTAGAGGGGCCATTAAGATCTCTGTCCACTTCCAACCTGTGTCAACGCTGAAATGTCAAACGTTCTTCGGCAATGAAAAAAATTGACAATGTTAAAGGTGAAGAGAATGTTACCTTTTGATGACGGCCCATTGTGTGTGAGAGTCCCCGGACAATCGACCTTTTCTCAACTTCCTGAGGTGTCCCGGTATGTTTTCAAACTATCAAAAATCATTTTTGAATTGAATGCCTTTCGAAAAGATCAGAAGTCATTCAAAGTTTACCTTTGACAAAAGCTGCAATAAGCTTATCCCTTCTTCCTTGTTTATGAACAGCTCTACGGATCCATTTCTAAATTGAAAAATGAAATGTCAAATAGGGATCTCTGTTTAAAATTGAAAATATAAATTTTAAAAACTTACGATAAGTTTCCAGTAACACTAAAAGTATGACTTGTGACACAATCTGCAAAAATGTCCCATCGAATGAAAAGAGACGACCCCAATGGATATTTTTGGAGATTAATCTTTCAAGAGAAATTGAAAGTTAGAAAAAATGCTCTCCACTTTAAATTTGAACCTTTTGTTTCACCTTGCAACGCGGGTCGTTGAAAATACCTATTTTACTAAATGGATCGAAATGTGACTCGTCTGGATTGATTCGTCGAGTCCACCATCTCGGGGGATACTTGAGCCCGGTGGAACGTACCCAAGAGTATTCTAGAGAATGAAGTTTAAGGGTGGAACTTGAGGTTGGCATTTGAGTAAATTTAATTTACCTAATGTCCTTCTGCATTGTGCCTCGCTATCTTGAAAAGGTTCTTCAATACGTGGCTTTTTTGCTTCGCTGGGAGAAACTACGAAAGTTGGACTTTTAACATTTAAAAAGCAATTCCATGTTATATCCTTTTTTTTTATTTCTCTCACCTATTGGATCCTTCATGTCCTCTTTTTCGCCACTTTGCTTTGGAGAACTTTCCCTCGGTATACTTTCACTAAAACCGAGAAAAACTTGATGAAATCAATGTTTTAGCAAAAATAATTCATATATGTAGGAAAACCTCTCAAAGGTCTCTTTGGCTGATTTGATATTTGAACGGTGAGGAAAGAATTCAATTCTCCTTCTAAGAAAAAAATACCCAAAGTTAATTCTGTTCCTTAAAATTAAAGCTCAGCAATTTTACAACATGTCAAAATAGCTTCAAATTTAAGCCTAAGATTACAAAAAAAAGTTCATCTATATTTACCCGATTTTCGATGATTGAGAAATACGTCCCATGGGAAGAAGAACCGTAGAGCTTTTTATCAATTTCTTCTCAACAAGATCTTGTCGTTGCCTTTGTAAATCGTCAATCTTCAAGTCTGATACAGGAGTGAAGGTTTTCTGGTCCTAATAAAAGGTTCAGAAAAATAGTGTGATTTGTTGGTCTAATTGGCAAAAACAAAATTGTGTAAAACCTTGTGCTTGGTTGAGGCTTGGCGAGGTTTGATCTCCTGACGACGCTTTTCATTCTCTTGTTTTTGTCTGAGGGATTCTGATCGCTCAATCTCAATGTCGTCCTTGAATTTTTGAACTTAAATAAAAATTGTAACATACAAAATTGTCCAGCTTCAGCTACCTGGTATCTGATAGGGACTCTTCTTTCACGCTTGTCTCTTTCTATAGTCCGACACGACCCATCAGGCGTGCGAACAAATTTAGCAACACTGTTGTATTCTTTTGTTGCCATACCGTGGTGAGCTCTTGTCTGACACTGGAACACAATGGTAGCGATTGAATATTTAGCTCGATGGAGATTTATCAAATGATAAAATGTCTGAATAGATGGAAGAAACTTACAATTGCAAACAAATGTGCATCTTCAGCTCTGTTTGAGAGTGTTTCATCACCTAAAATGGTCAAAAAATGGGGATTATAAATGGTTATTGGAAAAAAATGGTCAGAGGAGAGTAATGAAAGTTAGGACTTTATTACCATTAATGTAAGATTCTCCCTTGCAATTGCAACCATCAATCATACAATCGACTTTTCCACAGTGAGTGACAACTGATTTTGTTCTGAAAGAGAGATTGGGTCATACATTGAAAAAATGAAAATTTTCTAAGAGCAAGATCTCTAGAAAACAAAGTTACAAGCAGCCAGTGAGCCCAAAAGTTATATATAAGAAAGAGGTGACTTAAATTACCCAGTAATTGTGTGGCAGACACATCCAAGCCTGCACTCTGCCTTGTCACAGATTCCAGACATTTCAGAACGCTCAGAACCGTCGTTGATAGTTCCCAAATCTACAGCTCCCAACGCCATCAACTCTCTCATCATCTTATATTTAGCCTTATCAACTACAGAAATGCCTGTCTACATTAAAATTAAGAAAGGGTTCGAAACTCACAAAAACATAACTACAAACTATAATTTATGTTACTTTTGAAGATGATGTCTTGGTATTAGAAGACGATGGGAGTTGTGAGTTGGATTTCTCTTCATGCTCTTTAGCAAGCACCTCTAATTCAGTAACTTCAGTGGGTGTTTCTATGTTTGAGTTCACCGAGTCGGAGCTAAAAGGCTCACCAGTATTGTTAGAATGTTCACCACTTATCATCACCTTTCCAGTCTCCCGAATCGTTCCATTAGTCTTTACAAAATTTTAACCATTTTGAACGATCAGTTAAAAAGTTTCCGTGCTAATTAACTTACATCGCAGGAATCTCTGGCAAGAATGCTAAAAAAGTGGTCTGTGGATTCTTCTTCAGTGTGTTGGAATTTTTGGGAGAAATTTATTTTCCCTAGCCGAGAATTTTTGGATTCTAGACTGAAAAATTATAAATATAAGGACAATACATGTCTGTACGTTTGAAAAAAGATCAAAAATATCTTGGTAATTTTTACCTTAATGGTTTCAAAGAGCTTATGGCATACTCTGAACTAATTTCAAAAGAAACATCCTTTGGATTGCCATCAAGAACTCTCACTTTTAGTTCTGCAAGAAAATAGTGAATGACGATGCATTAAAACTTCTAATTAATTTAGTTTTTTCAGAACATCTTACCAGGAACAGCGTTTGTGGTTCGTGAACCGTTATCTGCTATCAGTCTGTTTCCCACCTCGTAATATTGCGTAGGAATCCCACGTTTGAAACTAAATCAACAGGTCATGTGTAATTTAAATTATTTTTATTAATACCATCATGCAGGCTTAGTTGTATAAATTATTCCCTTTAAAATATCTTTAAACTAGACAGAGGTGACCTTTTTTTAAACGAAGAATTTACTTCTTATTGATTTTGTTAATTAACACAATAGGTGATGTATACCCATTTGATGAAGCAGTTTTTTCTTCAAGGCCAATGATTTTTACACTGTACGTCTCCGGGGAGGTTGAAAATCCATAACATTCAGAACCAGGAGTGGCTGACTAATATGAAAAATAATGTTTACTTACAATTGTAAAAAATATTTGATGTTATTCAATAGGAATCAAAGACATATGTAAACTTGTCAAATAAATTTGCTTACCCAAGTAAGCGCAGCTGAAGAAATTTGATCATTTAAAAGAGTCATTTTTGAAAGAATTCCCTTGACTGTTTCTTTTGTCTGTAAAAGTATGAATTGTAGTTATTGGAAAAGCAATACTAAATTGTTTTAGTACCTCATCAGCTGTGGCGCACTACAAGTAGCCCTTACCTTTAAGAAGTATTACCCGAGCTGGAAATAGGTAATCTAAAAAAAATGATTTCATAAAAATAAACACTTCTATTCATTACTTTGATTATTTAAATTTTATACCTTATTTTACAACAAATCAAATCCTAAATCCTCTGAGAAATGAGAATTGCTTGATGTTGATGACAAAAATCAAAACAAATTCTAACAAAGTTTTGTTTATACTAAAATATAAGGCCACAGAACACTCAATTCAGACAAAATAATTTTGGAAACTTTTCTTAGCATAAAGTTTACACGTTTAATTTATTTTCTAAGACTAAATAAAACTAAGCTTTATTTTGGAGAGATTTTAAAATTTTATCTAAATGATAGAGTATTTATTTTGTGCCTGAAAATTTTTTAAGGCTTCTGTGGCCTTTCCTTGACTCAGAAGATTTCTTTTGGTGTCGAGGCTATATAATACTAAAGACAGAATTGAAGGGTGAAGCACAGATATGAATGTGCACAGCTCTATACGTATACCAGGGGGGCCCACTTTTGCTTGGCGGGAAACGAAACTAAAGTTGATCTTGTTTTAAAAAACTCTAAATTTTGTGACGTGACTTCAAATTAAAATTTCGTCAAAAACATAGGAACGCTCAAGAGAATTTTGAAAAAAAATTGTCTCAAAAATTATTGTTTTGATTTAATCAAAACAGTAATTATGTCAAAAATAAAAATACGACAGACTTTTTATTGATTCAACTATTAGCTACGTCATAATTTAAAAAGTGGTTTTGTATTTTTTCGAGCTGTCCTTGAACTTAGGGTTTCTTGTGTTTTCAATTTTAATAATCGTGAAATTAATCGTGATTCGTGTCTTGAAATCACATTTGCAAACCTCTGTGAGGCCCGGCCCGATCGATTCCAAATCCCAAAATCTTGGAGACCTTTGTTTGTCGGAGTATTAAAACTTTCGAGATAGGAATCAACATGTCCGTGGAAGAGCAAGAGCAACTTCTACGTCAAAGCCAACGGGCTTACACAGACTTTCTGGATGACAAAGATCAGGCAAGAAACAAAACCACCAAAATGTGTCTTTGTATTGACTTTGACTTTAAATTTAGGGTGGGGTGTATGCAAGTCTTGTCGAAGACATGGTTAAAAACAACGAAAAGCGTCTCATCATTAACTTAAATGACCTCAGAAAGAGCCGTCCGGAACGTGCAAAGGAATTGCTTGAAAATGCTGGCAATGAAATTGTGGCGTTTCAAGTAAGCTTTTTAGCTATACAGTGAAAAGACAAATCTTTTGAAAAAAGTAGCTTAATCAATTAATTGATGCTTTTAGAGAGCCCTCAAAGACTATGTTGGATTAGTAGATGCAAGCTACGGAAAAACTTGCAAGGAATTTTATGTTGGATTCGAAGGCAGTTTTGGTGCAAGGCACGTCACAGCAAGAACTTTGACTTCCAGTCACCTAAACAATCTTGTCTGTATTGAAGGAATTGCAACAAGAGTAAGAATCATCTCATAAAAGAGCAAAATACTTTTCTCTATAAATTTGCCGTTACAAATTTAAGGTTTCCCTTGTGCGGCCTAAAGTTGTGACCTCTGTTCACTACTGTCCTGCGACTGCCAAGACTCTTGAGAGAAATTACACAGACATGACCTCTTTAGATGCTTATCCAAGCACTGCAGCTTATCCAACCCAGGATGAGGACGGCAACCCGTATGATACTTTTTATCCTTTATAGGATGCTTAGAAGTAAATCATTATTTCATGCTAGGTTGCAAACAGAATATGGACTTTCAACCTACCGAGACCACCAAACTTTAACTATTCAGGTGTTTTGAAGTCTGGATAAAAGTGGTTGGTTTATTCATGAGTTTTTTAATTCCAGGAATTGCCTGAAAAAGCCCCAACAGGTCAGCTGCCTCGGTCTGTTGACGTCATTTTGGAGAATGACCTTGTTGATTCTTGCAAACCAGGGGATCGTGTTCAGATAGTTGCTGCATACAGGTATTAAATGAATTATCTGAGTGATGATTTTAATTTTCAAAACTAAAACTTTAATTAGGTGCTTACCTGGAAAGCAAGGTGGTTACACTTCTGGTTCTTTCAAAACTGTTCTCCTAGCAAACAACCTGATTCACAGAGATCAGGTTTTTTAAAACTTTGTATATATAACTGATGCTTGACCTCACAGCATTGATTTTGAAATAGGAGGACGGCCCAACTATTTCTGCTGATGATATACAAAAGTGTAAAGCCCTTTCAAAAAAGCGCAGAAACATCTTTGACTTACTGGCCAAGTCTCTGGCTCCCTCAATCCATGGACACGATTATGTAAAAAAGGCATTACTGTGCATGCTTTTAGGCGGTGTTGAAAAGATATTGCCTAATGGATCAAGGCTCAGAGGCGATATTAATATACTTTTGATTGGTTAGGGGGTATAAGGAATTGTGAAAGTTCATTTTTCTTACCTTTACACATACTTACAGGGGATCCTAGTGTTGCAAAATCTCAAATGCTACGTTATGTACTCGCCACTTCGATTCGTTCTGTGGCCACTACTGGGCGTGGATCCTCTGGAGTTGGTTTAACGGCTGCTGTAACCACAGATCAAGTAAATAGTTGGACTTATTTTCTTGCTTAATAGCTCATCATTACAAACTAATTTATTAACCATCATGATTTTCAACTTTGGTAATCTATTTTAGGAAACGGGCGACCGTCGTTTGGAAGCTGGTGCAATGGTGCTAGCAGATCGTGGGATTGTTTGCATTGATGAGTTTGACAAAATGACAGACATGGACCGCACAGCCATACATGAAGTAATGGAACAAGGTCGTGTCACAATTTCAAAGGCTGGAATACATGCAAGGTCAGATAAATTTTATTTTTTTCTTAAACAATCCAAAGTCATATTTTTGCCTCTTCATAAAATCTTAATATAAAAGGCTTAATGCACGTTGCTCAGTCCTTGCTGCTGCTAATCCAGTTTATGGTCGGTACGACCCCTATAAATCACCTATGGAGAACATTGGATTGCAGGTATGAAATAATACTAAGACTTGTAAAGAGAGTATTTTTTTGGATAAATAAAACAATTAATTGTAGACTTTGAAGCTCCATTGTAATATTTTATAGGATTCACTGTTGTCTCGATTTGACTTACTATTCATTCTTTTGGACTCTGTTGATGAGGAGGGTGACCGCAAAATTTCGGACCATGTCCTTCGAGTTCACAGGTACAGAGATCCACGAGAAGCAGATGGCACAGCAACTTCGGTATTCTCTGGAGCAGATGATTTGGTAAGCAAGGGTTTATTAACTGAATTGTTCAAACAATTTTTACTGAATTGTTTTACAGACGACATTCAGGCACGACAATGACGTAAACAGTGGCAAGGAAGCCTCAATGTGGAATGATAATGACGCTTTGTTTGAGGTACGGCTTTTTTCTTCAGCAATTGATTAAAAGTCAAGTTCATTTAATTTCAGAGCAACAGGCGTAGCGAGAGGATGCTTTCTATAGACTTTGTTAAAAAATACATTGAACTAGCAAAGCACTTTAAACCAGGTAATAATGATCAAATCATGTTTGTGATTGCGATCATAAGGTCAAGATTACTCTCTTTGATTGTAATAGTCAGAGTCTGTTTTTGATAAATAAATAGCTTTACCTGATGTGAATTTTACTGCTTAGGGTATCAACTATAACCTTGAATTTTCGTTACTTATCCAAACTTTTTTTCAGTTTTAACTGAGGAGGCCTGTGAACTAATTGGTGACGAATATTCTAAGCTTCGTTCGCATGACTTTGAAAACTCGGATCTTGCCAGAACCCAGCCAGTTACTGCTCGTGCCCTCGAAACACTTATTCGGTTAGCAACTGCACATGCGAAAGCCAGGTAAAACTCTACTTGTTCTCTTAGGATTTTTTATTTATTAGTTTTCAATTTGCATAATTCAGGCTCTCCAAATCTATTGAGAGAGAGGATGCTGAGACTGCCATTGAACTTGTACAGGTTTAAACATTTCTTTCATCTGCTTTTCATCCGCCACATCAAGCTGTAAAAAGCTGATAATTGATTTCAGTTTGCTTACTTCAAAAAAGTTTTGGAACGTGAGCGAAAACGTCGACATGACTCTGATAGTGAAGCTGAAGTTGATAGTGGAACAGAGGATATGGATCAGGATGAAGTGAACGAGGTTTCAAAACCTGCTGTAGCCATAAGGGAACCCAAGCGCAGAAAACCAGAGGAGGAGATGGTATCTGACACTGAGCCTATTGCCTTGACCAAAGAAGAGAACAATCAATTTAGGCAAGCACTGTTTGCTCTCTTTGAAGAGAAACACGTCCAAGAGGTAATCAGATGAGACTTGAAGCTTTTCCAAGCAAATGCTCGATATACTTTTGTTTTAGATTGAATTGTATGAGGCAAAAAGGGAAATTTGCAGAAGAACAAAATTACATGAAAACCAAATCATGTCTTGCATCAACGAAATGGCTAATGAGAACAAAATAATGGTTGCAAGCGACATCATATACCTAATTTAAAACCACAATCTAGAACCCATGTTTTATTTGGTTGACTTTCATGAAAAATTGCAAAATAAAATCCCAAGAAAACTTTGTACAGCTAGACGTAGATTTTTCTGATGGTTATTATGAAAAAAATTTGAAAGCTCTATGTCAACTCCAACTTCTAGAATTGAGATCAGAAAAATAAAACATTGCAGACCTCAAGGTTTGGTCTATCAAATCTGCCCTGAATGGCATTTTCCGGAGAATAAAATAATAAGTTTTCCATAGAGCAGAGAAAAAAATCGTGTTTAATATTCCTTGCTTCTTCAGACTTGTCCGATAGACGAAACGAAACCGAAAAGCTAGGTCGTTTAGGGAAAGAGGACGTTAATACAACGCTTCATATTGACACAACTTCTTCTTGGGGAAAGATACTTCCTTAATAGGTGATTTTTGTGTTTACGTGCATCTAGATAAATTTTAAGTTTATACAAAAAATTTACACAAACAAAGCAGGACTTAAAGGAGGTCTCCGCCATTTAGCCCTGTTTGGTTCTCTCAAAACAGTTTCCATTTTATAAGGCATTGTAGTTTGTATTTCTACTACAACCTCCTCTGCGGCCTCCATCAAGTTTTGATTGGCCCCAACCCCACCACATTCCGAGGTCAACTTGTGCGTCCTTTGGTGTCTATGTGAGAATTTCAATTGAATTTCGAGAGAGTAAGGAAGGAGACGATTTTGTGTTATGCATTATTGCAAGGCCAAACTTTTTGAAGGTTTTTCAGTTTTTGTCATTGCGCCTCCTCGCAAGCGATCATTTTCAAGCCAATCTGCTCTGTGCACAGTCAGTCACAGCTGATAGCTCTACTTCAGACTCTGTGCAAAATAAGGAAAAAAAAGATTATTGTGAGTATGACCAGGTAAAGTCCTGTGTAAATACTTTGTGTGTGTTTGAACAAGTTGAAAATTTTGTTGAAAGAGAAACAAGTGAGCAAGAATGGGAAGAGACTAAAGACAAGAGGAGGCTTGAACACTAACAGGATTAGCCTTGAGGCTTTTGACAGTGACCACGATTAAGGTTGTAGGATGCCTGCTAGAATTACTTGTTCAGGAAATCACCAGGTGATATAATAATTCTGCCCACAACCTTTTATATAGATACTTAATCTCTTGCTTGTAATTTCAGACAGTAATGGGGCCCTCAGCTCACTCCACCTTTTATCAACCATCACAGACAAATCAGTCCCAGTTTACAGGTATGAAACTGAACTTTTTCCAAGCTTAAGTTTTTGCTTATTTCGATTGGCTCCTGGTTTTTCTATTAAGGAAAAATATGCTTTGATATTTTCGAGCAATATTAATAATAATGGGAGAATAGCCTCTAAAATTAAGCAGACGGATATTTTTTGTGCGAGGCAAAATACCTAACCCTCCCGAGCGATCCACCTATCTTAATTCACTACATAACTTTGAAGTTAATTTTTTCAGCTTCTAGACAAGATATCAAAATTCTGTTACACAGATTTTGAGCCACTAATATGAGGATTAATCCTGTCAAGTTTCAGCCTTCTAGGTTCAAAGGTGTAGGAGAAGATAGAGGTGATGGACGGATACGGGACGTCACCCCCTTTTTCCCATGAGCCATAATGATTTTTCTACTCGCTTCGCTCGGAAGGGATAAAGGGACTATTCTTCCGCTCACATGACAAATACAGAAGATCCAAAATGCCCAACATTCTTAATTTTTGGCTTATTTTCTCTCTTGCTAGTAAGGGGATATAAAGAAGTATAGCCTTTCCTCCTACCAGATGTTTATCCTATATAATTTGTTTGCTCATAAAGACACTTTTGTTCAAGGTTCGAACTCTGGGAATGCTGACTATCAGCCTGATCGTCCTATAGGGTATGGGGCTTTTGGTGTGGTCTGGTCTGTCACAGATCCCCGAGACAACAAACGGGTTGCCCTGAAGAAACTTCCAAATGTTTTCCAGAGCTTGGTCAGCTCTAAGCGAGTCTTCAGAGAGCTCAAAATGATGCAATTCTTTAAGCATGACAATGTCCTTTCGTGTCTCGACATATTGCAGGTATTTTATCTTTCAATCGTTTTTATACTCAGGAAGGGGATGAAATAAAATCAATTCCACGAAGCTCATACCTCTTTATGTTATTGTAGCCACCACACATTGATTTTTTCCAAGAGATTTACTTGATCACAGAACTCATGCAATCTGACCTTCACAAAATAATTGTATCACCTCAGCACCTTACATCTGATCACATCAAGGTAAGACAAAGAATTTCTGAAAATAGGTCGACCTTTTTAGCATAAGCTTGTCTTTGTATTTAGGTCTTTCTTTACCAAGTCCTCCGCGGAGTCAAGTATCTCCACTCAGCAAAAATTATTCACAGAGATATTAAACCTGGAAACTTGTTGGTCAACTCTAACTGCATTCTCAAAATTTGTGACTTCGGATTGGCCAGGTACAATGCAAGTATTTTGCACAGAAAATAATCAATCGTGCATTGATGTCAATGAAACTTTGAGAGAGAAAACTGAATTAGTCTAAAAAGAACCTTTCCATTTTTCATTATGGCTACTGTGAACTCTCATGAAACTAAGTCGAAATTCTTGTTTTTAAATTTTAGAGTTGAAGAGCCTAACAAAAACCAGCACATGACCCAGGAGGTGGTTACTCAATACTACCGCGCTCCAGAAATTCTAATGGGGGCTAAACATTATACAGCCTCAGTGGACATGTGGAGTGTAGGTTGTATTTTTGGAGAGCTTTTGGGCCGCAGGATCCTTTTCCAAGCACAATCTCCAATACAACAGCTCGAGCTCATCACGGATCTCCTCGGCACCCCTTCCCTCTCGGACATGAAGTTTGCCTGTGAGGCTGCTAAACGGCATGTCCTCTCACGTGGATCCAAGCCGCCTTCCCTCTCAGCGCTGTACACACTTTCACCATCAGTCACACATGAAGCTGTTCATCTATTATGCCAGATGCTAACTCTTGATCCTGATAGGCGTGTCAATGTGACAGGGGCGCTGAACCATCCATACTTGGATGAAGGAAGGTTGCGATACCATTCTTGCATGTGCAACTGCTGTCATACATCATCCTCTGGCATGAGACAGTACAGCCGAAAGTTTGAGCCCACTGCCGAAAGACCTTTTGACGATGATTGGGAGCATGAGTTAACCTGCATCTCCAAAGTAAAAGAGAGGCTTCACAGATTTGTACTTGACCAGATTAAATCCAACTCTGTTCCTTTATGCATTAATCCTTCGTCTGCCGCCTACAAGAGTTTTGCAAGTTCTTCGGTGGCCCATCCTAGTGAGCTCCCACCAAGCCCTCATCATTGGGAATAAGTCTATGATCAAGGGTCCATCAAGGGTCCAAGGAAAACAAAATTTGTCCATAAGACCCTCCTATACCTATTGTTAAAATATCTCCTCATCCACACCTTCTGCTTTTGGCCAATCTAAGCTGGCCATCGGCCCCATACAGAATGGATCAGCAAGACCAAAGAATGCTTTGATCAACACCGTCCACTCCACCTCTGCATCCAGGTATGGATGTTAAGAAGAAGACGATCATAGAAAGTGCGTCTCCAAGGAAGAATAGCAATCATTTACAGCCTGAGAACTTGCTTCAAAAATTTTATGTATGGCAAGTCCATTCCCCACTACCATGGATTCCTCCTGTCTAACTTTGTACTAAGATTGTCACATGGGGTCAAGTAAAGTGGATTAAATCCTCTGGCAAGAAAGTGTGATGAATTTACTAATTTTTTGTAGATTATTCATGAATATTGACTCCCTTCTTTCATTAAAGTAAAAAAGCTGCTTAGAGGTCAGGTTTATTCATACTTTGCCATACATTGAAACCCAACATTGTAACATTCTTCTTTATTTTGTTATTTATTTAACACTATTTTGTATGTGTAGATATTGTTTTATTTTTGTCAAAATTTTAATGTGACTGAAGTATTTTTGTTATTTGTACATAAATAAGAATTTTTAATATTGATAAAAAAGTTTTTCCTTTTTAATTTGACTTGGTTCTAAATATTTCAGGCGACTTTCCAACAATACGAAAAGGTCTGCGGAAAGTTAATAAGTGTTTCTACACCTCCTAACGCAAAAAAGCTCATTTCCTGTTTGTTTCATCATTTCATGAGTAACAGTTTTCCAGAGCTTGAAAGTTGAAGCTTGACACAACCAATCCCTCATACTCTTAGAATTAAGTTATTTAGCAACCTCAAAACGTTGGAATAATACTTCATTTGAGGGAGGTGCTCTTATTAACCTAGAAAGCATTTTCACTTCATATTAACCTGTACAGCTTTCCTATCTGAACAGGAACAGCCTTTTGGCTCCAGATTTTTTTTTATTTTCACTCGTCAACCCACTTGACGTGGAGTAGGTTAACCTCTTAAGAGGTTTTTGCTCCGACGAGATGTAGGATATGGGGCTGAAAAGCCACTGGTGTAGGTGCAATGGTTTGTTGCTCACAGCTTAGGTCTTTGCTGAATTTGTTGTTAACAGCTCAAAAGTCTTTGCTGAATTAGTTATCCACAGCTCATTAGTCTATTGCTGGAGTTACTGCCCACAGCTCAGAGTCTATACCTGAGTTTTACTGCTCAAAGCTCAGCTCACAAAAGTAGATTTCATCTACCCTGTGATGGAGTATTTTCCAAAAAGTCTGGTTTTTTGGAAAGGTGAGTCCTCAGCACTTGCTATTCTGTTGAAAGCGGAGGGGGGACCTCTTCCAAGAAAAATAACCATCAAATTTTTCTCAGAGGACCCCAGCACGTGCTGTCCGGTCGAAAGCGGAAGAGGAACTTTGGCTCCAGATTTAGAGTTTAATTAACTAAATGTGTTGGTTTGCTCTAAATAATTGTACCAATAAGAAATTTAACCAAGTAGAGCCCCGACCCTAGCATACTTCTGACCCACAGTGAATAATAGGCCGATCTGGATATTTTTTGAGACCTGACCTCAAGTTGAAACTTTTTGCCTTAATTTTCATATCTAATCAAAATATCAATTCACTCATCATTCGAAAATCTAAATAATCAAGTCAAAACAAAGTTTGTTTTGGTTACTGACTAAAGTTTTGAGCCACAGAAGACTTAATTTCAAAATTTAATTTTATGAAACTTATTTATCTAATACAGTTTAAGCTTTAAACTAATTTTCTGAAAAACAGTAAAAAAAGATTGATATTAGGATAAATTCTGAATTATTTATCCATGAAAAACAAATGAAAAATGTTATTGGATTATTTGAAGGCTTCCGTGATTTGTCCTTGACTGTGAAGATTTATTTTGGTGCCGAGATTAAGTTCTGTAAAACACAACGAGGCACAGATATATATAAATGGAAACAAAACGAAGCAGTAGGGGATATATATAGAGATGAATAGAAGAGCTTCAAAATTACAATGCGATCGAGACGAGACTGAGAGTTGATCCAGAAACGCGAGGAGAAGAGTGAAATAAAGCCAATTTCCACGAAATCTGTTCACTTCGCAGTAAAACGCAGACAATTTGATTTGAATTCTGTCTTAAAAGATCAGAAGTGTTTGCTATTAATTTCAATCTTTCAGCAAAATTGTAATGCAAGTGAAGAGTGTCAAGCAACTTAAGTGACCATTTCAAATGCTTAGCTGAACTAATTTCGGTGGAGATTTTTGAATAAATTGAGACGACGATGTTCAAATGTAAGTTGAGTTTCTTGCTCCTGTTTTCAGCTTTTCCATATTTGAGAATCATGTTTCAATTAGTCTTAACGGGAACGGCTGCGTTCAAACGTTTTTCAAATTTTCAGCATCGAAGAGTAGATTACTCTGTTTAGAGTTTTCCATTGAAGTTCATTTTAATTTTATCTTTATATTTTCCTCTTTAGCCCCTCCGAAGAGGCCTTCAAAACGATTGATTAGGTCTTTGCCGGATACATATCACGACAATAATCTTGTACCCATGGTACCTCTCAAATATCAAGGGATCGTCGGAGATCCGGTGGAGGCCAATTACGATCATTTAAATGGGTCAACAAAAGCGAAAAGCTTTCCACGTGGACAAGTGAGTAATCTATTTTTTCAACAATTAGCTTCTCTAAATATTGTTCTTATGAGAAGCTGGATAGGAACTGAGACAGTAAATTCAACTCACTTTTTATATTTAGTCGAACAACAGATACCGTCGCAGAACGACTGACGACTTTTTGCAATTTGTTGATGCCATTCTAGATTACACAAACTATGAGCAGATGAGACAAGAGGTAAATTTATCCTTGCTGCTTTTCTCATTAACCGGCCTGAGGTTTTAAAAGTCATCTGATCTTTATCGTAGGACCTCAGGCGTCGACATAGCAGCTCACCTTCGTTGGGTTCCACGGGAAGTGGAAACGAAAGTCTCCCAAGATCGTCTGCCTCTGGATTCAATGACTTGGTATAAGACTAAAACAATAAAAAGATACAATAAGTAGAGGTGATCAATCCATTGCTTTTTGGTCTCTATTTTTGGGATCATCTTTGACATTGATATTTTGGTCGTTAGATCAGGACTTGAAAAATCTTATCTTAACATTTTTTCCCGCCTTTGTTTCCATAATGCCTTATCAGTGCTTTAATCTCATCAATTTAGGATTCGTATTTTCTGCCTTGCATCGCATGACAACAAATGTTTCTAGAGTGCCATGGCCAAAGTCATTATTCTTGATCCATTTTACTCACTTCCTTAAACAATGCATAACAGTGTTAAATTGATCATCCTTTATAGGAGGAAATTTATGATGATTATGATGACTACGTTGATTCATCCACCTCAAAAGAAACATTACCAAACCAGCACCTCCTTTCAAAATCCAACCAAAAGAGATTAAGTCTTATAACTAAAGAGAAGAGCAGGTCTAGAAAGATCAATATCAGAGCTCAAGGCAAAGGTTAAAAAATTGATATTTTTATGATCGGAGAATTCGATTCTTACAATTTATTTATAAAAATTTAGAGTTGCTGAAAAGTGATGACGAATACGACGAAACTGTGGAAGACGACTTTGGTACGAGTGCAAGGGGCAAGAAAACGGACGAGGATTTGGAACAAGTAATAGCTTTAGTAACAAAACTAAAATAGCACAGACAATTACAGTTGAGAAAGTATTTCTTTTGACTAAACCAACTTCATCGTCTTAAGGTGACCTGTTTTTGTGGAAGACCATTCGCAGGACGACCAATGATTGAGTGCACCAAATGCCTTACTTGGATTCATCTGAAATGTGCAAAATTAACCAAGCACAAAATACCAGACACATGGTGAGATGGAGTGCAATATAACAGACTCGAACTTTTTCAAATGTTTCTTTTTTTTTAAATTCAGGTTCTGTCACAGTTGCAAAACTTCGAAAATGATTGATGGGAAAAGTATCCCTCATTCGTTGCAAAGTAACATAATGAAGACTGAATCGAGTAGCACTGAAAAGCTGACTGGTAGCCGTAAGCGCAAACCGTCCCGCCGACAGAAACTCGACTCATTCGAGTCCGAAGCTCACTTCAGTACAAAGCCCAAGCGTGTGGCCGACTCGGAGCTTGGTAATAGCCATGTCCTGATGCCTTAAGTCTTGTCTTATTCTTTCCTTGTGAAATGAACAAGGCAAGAACTTTGTAATCAACGGTTAAACTCTCTCCCAGGATAGACTCAAAAAATAATATTTGTATATTTAAAATTTTCAACTTTTAACACGGATTTATAAGGCCAGGTACTGGTCTACAAATTATCGATGGCCCGACACCCTTTCAAAGTT
>Ga0194133_10004249_pt1 | contig 19459 bp, 19 predicted proteins | sample TA2KigOf40mmetaG_FD_155448 | JGI IMG/M metagenome (GOLD analysis project Ga0194133, IMG submission 155448) | Freshwater microbial communities from Lake Tanganyika, Tanzania - TA2015055 Kigoma Offshore 40m | ecosystem: Environmental > Aquatic > Freshwater > Lake | place: Tanzania: Lake... | reverse complement strand
CCCTCCTCTTAACCAAAAGGAATTTATTGCTTACCTAACCTAACCTGACTTGTCCCGCAACCAACCCCACACTAGCATTTTTCACGGGAAAAAAATCTGCTATTTGCTGTAATAATGTGGGGACATAGAAAATAAAGGCAAATAGCAGAAAACGGGAGAAATAATAGAATTATGTACTGTGATCATTTTAGGACATAGAAAATGGAAGATTTTTTTTACCATGTTCCCTCAACCAAACCCCCCTCCTGTTAACCAAAAGGGTATTTATTGCAAACCTAACTGACCACAATGCCAATGGAATCACTGACGGGTTAAGCTTTGAGCTGTGGTCCGGATTCTAAAGTTAATTAAGTAGACGGGTATTTTTTGCTTGGGGAAAAATACCAAACCCTCCCAAGCGACCCTTCCCCTAACCCTTATTAACAACATCATACTAGCAAACAGGAATTTATTGCTTACCTAATCTAACCTAACCTGACCCAACCAACCCCCCTAAGCAGGTTTCCCCCTCAACTGCCTCAACCAAACCCCCTTTTTAAACAAAAAACCATTTATTACTAACCTAATATAACATAACTTAACCAACCTTCCCATGGCACATTTCATCCCAAGTGTCTCAATCAAACTGCCCCCTAAAACATCAATCACAATAGAAACTCCAGAATATATTGGGATATTTAGCCAACCTAAAGGTTGTTTCCAGTCTGCGCCACGAGGAGCCATATCCCATGCAGACCACAAGAATTTTCTTGACACATAATTTCAGCCCTAGAGGACCAAAGGTGTGCGAGGAGAATGAGGTGATGGACGGACACGGGACGTCACAACATTTTCCCACAAGCAATAATGAAATTTCTAACTCCTCCCTTTGCTCGCTCGTAAGGGATTAATTAATTTAATTAGTTACAAGCCATAGTTTGAAATAAGCTTAAAATGCTTAAAGAAATGTGAATAAACCATTGCACACAAAGGGTTTCAGTCCTGAAAACATTTCCCCTTCTTATCTCACAGATTTTGAAGAAAAGAGTCACAAAGAGTAAGCTGCTTTTTTGTAACAACCTTGTTCAAATTTCAACTTTTATCTTTCAATTACTTAAGGATATATTTCTCTGTACTGTATGTCATGCGGAGGAGGCACAAAATGAGACCCTTGTTCCCACACCAGGTTTCATCTAAATATTTTCAGAATTTCATTTGAAAAAATTCAATTTAATTAAGCTCCTTTGTTAGGATACGTTTTCTGCTATCGATGCATTGTCGACTACCAAGGCAACAGTATAGTTATAATCTAGTTCAATCCACAACAAGTTTAATTATTGAATATTGTCTCAGATTCTTCGTGTCCGGTGACTGGGTTGCCCACAAGAGAAGAACAATTAGTGAGGGTCTATCCAATAGATTTGACAAATTAATACAAATTACTTTTTGAAATAAAATTCTTTACATTACTTGTCCCAAGGCCCTTCACTTACCCTCGACACTTGGGCCTTAGAGGTAAAAAAATATTAATTCCTCAGAAAGGTTTCGTGACCGAAAAGTATACAGAATTTTTTTTTCTTCATACCTTTGGACAACGAGATAAAAGGTTGTCAAAAATGTATTTATCAATTAAATTAACAAATCTATTTTTCGTTCAACTCACCAAAGGATTTTGGCTCTCCAGCTGACCTAAACTTCTTCAAGACTATATTTTTGAAAGTGATCCATTTGGCAACCTAACATATGATTTTAAATTTATATTTTGCTCTCGCCGCGCTTCTGATCTGATCGTTGCACTACGCACGCACTCTTAGGTGGAATAGCTGAAACTTTATTATTCACTTAAAAAGTGGGTTACGGGCCATCATTCTACGAAAAGTTGTCGCCACCTCTGCAGAAAATAGTTGTCTTTCAATAAATTACTCGCTGTCACTGATTTCTAAAACTTTTCATTGGAAAAACATGTGCAAAGTGAAACGTGAACGTCCTTTCAGATTTTGTCAAAACATCAAACCAAACTGACAAGTTCTTTAAGACATTGGATATGCAGCAAATCAATCCATCGAAATTTCAAAAGACAAAGCAACACTTTTCAACCTAAAAGGTGAAATCATGGGAGCCCTGTTGTCTAAATTTAGGGTAAGTCTTTGGCTATCTTTAAAAGAATTCTTACTGAATTGCGACTTATGCTTTGCTTTCAGAGGCAGGTCACTGTCAAAGATACCCTAGAGAAAATTCAAAAAGACCTGGAATCGATCGAAGAATTTAAACAGAGTACACAGGCCTACCACAAGAAGCTCATTGGTTACCTCATGGTAAATTATTCAGGCTACTCTTGAAAAATATTTCCTTTTTCTTTACTCTTTTTTTGATGACTCTCAAACTGTAAATAAGTAAAATTATTCCAACTTTAGTAATTGATTGAAAAGTGACATCTTTCCATCAGAATTTTAAACGTTGAACTTATTTTTAGACTTACTTCTTCGCTCTGTACCTAATAGGAGCTATATTTGTCTACTTCAAATATTTCTATCATCCAGCATGGCAAGATTATTCTTCTCAGTTAAAGCTTTTCCTGCCTTTTATCATCTCGCCCGTAATGTAAGCACGATCAATTTTACTTTATTTGAATTGATATATATTGAAGAAAATCAAGTCAAAATATTCTTTTAATTTGTTTAGATTTATGACGATAAAGAATTCATTAACATGGTGGTACCACCGCAAGATCAAGCGTAACGAAGTGAAGGCAGAGAAACTCAAAAAAGATAAAGTCTCACTGTTAGAAAAGGTCATGGAAACAGAAACTTACAAAGTAGCAAAAGAAATTTTGGATAAATATGGAAGTGAAATGCCTGGACAGGCTAGAATGAATGCGGTACATTGCCCAGAATCATTTTAATTAATCACAATAGCTTTTTGGCTTTCGAACTTAAAATATTACCGAAGTCATAGTTTCCATTGTTTTCTTGTTACTCAACCATGGAAATTCATAAAAGGCTTTTTGCATTAGTGCAAATGTAAACTCTTAACGTACAATATTTCCTTTAAAATTTAAAGATTGAATGACTGGAATAAATCAATATTACTCTTCCAGGCACTTTTAGCTTCAAACATTTCAAGGCAGGGATTGTCACCTGTCTCCTCCCAGCACTGTGAGTGTTTTGAATCACATTTTGGTTTACTGGCTCATTCCCATTACATGTTTAATTTATTCTTGTTCATTTTTTTTCTTACATTCACAGAATAATCGAGTAGATATATAAAGATAAGTTAGTTAAACACTTTTTGATAGCTTCGGAGGTTCGTAGACGGCATTCGGGTACACCGGTACAACCTGGACCTCAAATAAAAGCTCCTGCGATTGCTGCCAGAAGATCTCCTGCTGGCACTCCAATTATGGAGCAACGAAACTTGAATCCAGTGATAAATAGGAATACATCAAGCATTGGGGGAGAGGAACTTAACGGCTCCTTTATTCCAAGAGAGCCCAACAATATAGGACAAAGACAGCAAGGAGCTATGCCTATTCCTAGGAGTATGTTTTACTTTTAAAGTTTTCAAAAGCTTGTGTGTTTAAAGATTACTGTGATATAAATATTTTGAAGGACCACCAGGGCCTCCACTTCCTCGTCCTATACTGCCTCGTGAACGAGGCTACATGGATAGAATGGTGGAGTATCTTATTGGCGATGGACCTTCAAATAGGTTATTTTGATATTTCAGCAGCATTTTACAATATTTCTAAAAATTTCGAAATTTTGGTTTGTTGTTTTAGGTATGCCCTAGTATGCAAGCAGTGCCAATCACATAATGGAATGGCTTTAAAGGAAGAATTTGAGTACACAGGTAAGCAGTTCTTTTCTGTCTTTCAAATTCAATGTCAAAATTGGTTAAACTTTCTAGCTTTCCGTTGTTGTTACTGCTTTTATTGGAACCCAGCCCGAAAACAGAGACCTGTAGCTCCCAAGATAGACTTCACAATGAATCATCAAAGCTCAACCGAGTCAACAACAGATGGTAGTTAATTTTAGTTTTTTATTACCCAACAAAGTACAAATCACAATTGAGTAGATGACGAAGTCATATCTGATGAAACCAAAGCAACAGCCAAAAGTTCTGAAAGTGGGAGCTCGGACAATCAGACCTTAGAAGTGCCTACATTTGAGGCTCCCTCAACAAAAAAGTCAGAAGGTACAACTTAAACAGAATGTTTTAAATTGTTAGAATTTCAAAAGCCCAACGAAAATGTCCTGAAAAAAATGTTTAAGGTAATGAAACTACCGAAAGTGAGGTTGAAATATGCCTTGAGGCAAAGTTGGAAGAAAACTTAGAAGAAAAGAAGGATGCTTAACTATAATTTGTGAAGACCTCCGAAAGTTGGAATACCGCCCATTTTACTTCTAAACTGAATTACCTGATACAATTTATGAAAATAGATATCTTCCTTTTTAGCTTCCTACCATTTATCAAATGAAACCAAATCTAGTTAAAGTTAATTATGTATTTTCGGAAATAACTGCTAGATTTTCAGGGACAACTTTTGCTACTTTTCGCAACTCTTTTATGTAAGTTTTTGAACATTGCATTTCGGTCCATGAGATTGGGACCATTTTTTCTCAGGCTGCTTCCGATTTAGCTCTCACCACACCCAATTCATTCTCTGCAGTAGTAAGCAAATAACCTAAGAAAGATTAAACTTCTTGAGTAGCTATTTTTCAAGGTGAAAGTTTTAACTTACCTGGAGATGCCTCACCCAAGCTCAGAACTTTGGCTAGAACAATGTCTCCGGGTCTATATCTCTTGTACACTTCTACTTTGTCTTTCTCAAAGGAGCGAATGCCCTCTTTTCTAAGCTGACCTCGGAAATATGGGTCAAACAACACCTGATGGAACACAAATAATGTGCATTTTAGCAAACCTGGTAAACTGAAGATAAACATTGAAATCATTAACTCTATTTGAGACTTTAGGCAGGCATCTTTTTATTTTTAATGTGTTCAAAAAGGGTGATGTGCACGGGAAAATTTGAATGCGTGAAAGCAATGTAAAAGGTTGTGGTAGCGCAGCACCAAAGGGATGTTTGGAAGAGTTGCATGAGTATCAATTTGAATCCAAGCATGGAGGGGATTCATATAGGTTAACAGCCATCCAGATAAGCATAAATTTTATCTAACCCAGAGGTATTTTAACATTAACTTCCATTTACCTTGGATTGACAGCCAAAACTCTGCAAGTAACAATGTCTCTGACAGTTGGTACAACTGTCTCTTTGCCGGGAACATCTCTGCAGTTACAGCATTTTCTGACTTTTTAACTAGCTTCAGCATTCCAGCAAGTGAAGAGTGAATGTATCCGTGAGCAGAATAAGTACCAGAACCTCAGGAGAGGATGGATTTTTTTCATGTTAATGTTACACACTATTGTGTGGAAGGACCTGTCCGGATTCTTGTAATGTCACTGTATTTTTTATAGAAGATAATGAGTCCGTAATAAAAGATTTGAAGTGAAGTGAAATGTTCTTTATTTACCTGCATGATAATTTTCCTGAGCAGAGCAAATTGCCGTTCCAGACAAAACAAATTTTTCAGCATTTGTCATGTCAGCTAGATTTAAACTCTTCAAGCAACTTAGATCATCCCTTGACTTTACATATCGACGATGGTTCTTAAATTGATTGGAAAATTGTTATACAAAACGAATACAAACTCTTGAGGGTTACTCATATCTGACATTGATTGCTGACCTGATAAAAGTTTGTGAGCCCATAATATATATGAACATCTGGGAGCCATTCCTGCGCGAGGGAAATTTAATTTTAAAGCTTCCATAGATCCCAATTTCATTTAAATTATTGTAAAACCTGGTGTATAATTAATATCTAGTTCCATCACATTGCTAGAAAAGTAAAGTATTCCAACACCTATCGGTATGAAGGCAACGCCAATGATGAGAAAAGTAGATGGGATGCCAAGCTTTGCTGCTTAAAGTTGCTATCTAAAAAAGTTAATAGCAGATTTAAACGTTATTAGCACATACTAACCATGTGTGAGAAACTCTTCTTCTTGATTCATGAAATTTGTTTTTACCTGCAGGTTTTCTTGACTTTTCTTCACCAACAATTGGCTCAACACCTGACATTTTGCAATCAAAAAGTATATATTAAGACCACAACTCAACAACACCAGCTTTTGTTCGGTAAGAAGCAGCGAAAAAACTCAAAATATTCCTGCCTACTGTTAAAGTTTTTTGTTTACTTGTTAATTTGCCGATTTTTCTGTGCTTGTGACGAAGTAAAAAAATTCGAACCTTGACTGGGCCTAAAGCCAGAGAAAAGATACAGGTTTTTAACTGCTTTTTAATCAGGAAACCTTTTTCTATACATATGAAAAAGATTGCTTCAACTGTATTAACTTTTTGACACTGACTGACAGGCAACAGCTGACTCACATAAATCCTAAGTATTTTATACCTTTGAATCAATTCAAATTTCAAACCTTGCACAACCAGGACAATTCTTCTTAATACGTAGGTGTCTGTGACCCTCGTGGTTCTTAAACGAAAATTGAGACATTTTTGCAAAAAGTGGATGTCCTGAAATTTTGACAAACAGCTTTAAATTTGTTTGTGTCATTTTATTCTTCTCTAAGAAAATTATTGAACCTTTATTTTTGTTTGTTTCCATCGATATAATCACACAGGATTTCGATGACAAACTAGGTAAGGTATTTTAAAGCCCATTCTTGGAATTGAGGGTGACAATTAAACAACTTCACAACGAGGCATGTTGATAAAAATTGTTAACATGATCTAAGTACTTCAGACTCTTTTGTATCTTTTGTAACCCAGGCTGAAAGAAAGGTTGCTGGATTGATCCCCTGGCGCCCCTGCACCTTAAATCTCATATTCTAAGTTTTTAAAATAAGCTTAAAAAGTAAAAAGTTGGGCAACTTTGAATGCAAGGTTTTTTTACTTTCCAGTCAGATTAGGAGTTATTCTATCTTTCAAGATGTTCTCACCCTTATCAGAAGACTTTTATGATAACAGATAGTTTCTATCGCTAGTCTTCCAGATAGGAGTAAAAATACATGTAAACACTAGAGTGCAATATTTTAAGCTTCTTTATCTTTCGCTTCATGTGATTTTCAACTCTAAATACTTTATAAGCGGACTTCTTTATGCCTATCAATGTAAACATCAGAGGGTTTCTTTCATCCAGAGTGAGTACTTAATTTGCATATAATTTTAATAGTAACAAAAATTAAATATCTGTCTAATTTTGGCAACTTATTTTTATTTTCAAACATTACTGTATCATTTTTCTTATTGAAGTTTCTTAACGAAACTCTACACCTTTTCATTCCTTTCCTTTTGTTGATAATTTCTTAGACCTTTTAATAGAAACAAGTGTTTTCAGGATTTTACCTCAAGTCACACTCTCATGAAAATATTCTCTGATTAATTTAAAACAATTTACAAATCAATATGTCAGCGCTCAGCAAGCCAAAATGCCTTGCTTTTTTATATCTATATTTTGTAAATTTTTCTAGGCAGAAGAAAGGGATTTTGATCCGAACATGACTGAGCCATTGGATCTTGAACAAGACGAAACGGCCGATCTAGAAGCCATCTTCAACCATTACCTTTTATTGTCTAGTCATGAAGACATTGCACATGATGAAAAAACAAAATGGCTAGACTTATTTCTGTGTAGAGCAATATCAGAGCTTTCCAACAAAAGCGATGATCCATTCATAGAAAACTTTTGCAACAATTCTGGGAAATTGATTTCAACTGTAGCCACACAGCTGGTTGCCAACTTGGCCATTGAACTGCGCCACGTGTGTTTATGTCTCGATAAATACAAGGTAGAAAAGCTAGATTTTTTTTCACTTTTACTGAGTATTCAACACTCATCTTTTTAGGACCCGAGACCCCTGAAAAGCTATGTTTTTGAAGGACGTGGGTGGAAAATTCTTTACCTTTTGAGTAGGATCCAGCCTAAAAATCAGTCAGAAAAAACATGGATTTCAATCTTGGCATCGCCACTCAATCTCAATACCATCCAAGCAGAGTTAACAACAAAAGATCTTGTCGAAATGATTTTAAATCTTTATCAGGTTACATTCAAATTTTTTCCAGAGACTCTTCAAACTCGATTAAGATAAAGTAATTTTTACAATATTGTATAGTTATCAATGCAAAACATAAATGCAAAGAAATATCAATCTGAAGCATCTAAAAGTGCTTCTGATTATTGGGAAAATGCATTAATGGTTTCGAGGCGAGATGATGAAGCAGTTCAACAAGTAAATTTACAGATTTTGTTCTTTGTAGTGAAGTATTACTTTTTTCTTTTTGTTTGCAGTGGGTCAAACTACCAGAAATAAAAATTGGAAGGGTAACAGAGATTGCATAATGAAAGGACTTCTTCTTTTAAGTTTTAAATATTTTTTATTATAGGTTTTTAACTTGTGGTCTGATTTATCTACAAAATACTCAAAGAAACTCCAACGGAAACGTTCAAGTAGCTCAAGTAAAACACGAAGCTTTCGAAAGCATCGAACTCAAAGGTTCTTAAATCATTATAAGCTATTTTTACACAATTGTTCTCAAAATAGGACTTTTACTTTTTAGCCATAGCAACCTACTAGCTGAAAGAAAAAATACTTTGAAAGAGTTTCCTAGCTCTTTCCACCGAAACACAGTTGAACCATCTAATTTGTCATTGTTTGAACCAAGGTGAAGCTCATTTTAGTCAAATTAGTTGATTCTGAAAAGAACAATTTTTTGTTCTTTGAGATTTTTAGAGTCTTATTTTTTACCAATTTAGTCAGTTTGACTTGCAATAATGCCTATGAGAATTTCCCTGTAAATTTTATTGTGTTTTTTGTATTTCAGGTCAACTGAAAGCGAGGCCATTTCAGCAGCTTGCATGGACCATGAGACCTTGATTGTCAAGGCAGAAAATTTTAAAAATCCAATGGATTTTGAATATTTTGAAAAGCTTGTTCGTAGTGAGGATGAAGCCCAATATCAGGTTCAATATTTTTAAATTGAACTTAACTGAGGTTTCATTTGATTTGGAGCACGGAATTTTGATTTTAGATGGAATGGCTTCATTCACTTCAAGGCAGACTCGGTGACAATACTCCACAATTTCTCAATCCACAGACCTGTTATTGTCCAGATCATGCAACTATCTCCACTATGCCCATCTGTGGCATTCATTTTTGCCGTATTGTAGTGACCATTCTTATTCAAATCGTGGAGTCAGAAATTCGAAAACGGAATCTAAAGACATCCTTTGAGCTGTCACTCTTACTGAATCAGTTTGCATGTGAGGAGCTGACAAAGCTAAACCTCCAAGAAACTGTTGACAGAATGCCTCGTTCCCCTGTCCAAGAGCTTAGAATGTTATTGGTGAGAAAAAATGCTATCTCTGTGGATTTTAGGTCAATTTTTTGCTTTTCAGGTTATTCTTTCTCTAACCTCGTTATCAGAGGTTCAATTCTATGAAGACCATTCAAAATTCCTTCAACGTACCAAAGTTTTACCTCTGAGCTTAAACTTTCTTATGGAAGCTATGATGAATGAAAATGTCAACATTCAGGTTAAAAGTACATTTTTTGACCTTCTAAAATAATACAAAAGATTGAGGCTTATTTAAACACTACAGAACATCGTCGACCTTTCTCTTGTGCTCTTGACTGTTGTGCGAAGTTTTCACATTGCCACCAATCGATCAAGAAAAAAGGCAGATTATTATGTCTACAACATGTTTTGTGAAGAAAACGGCCCAACATTAATCGAAAACGTTCTGAAACTAGCAGTCGAATCTATTCGTCAAAAAAAATATGATGGAAAAAGTTTAGGGTATGGAAACCTTAAAACAATTAAGTGCACTCTGTTCATGATCAAAATTTTTTTTAGAGAACTCATTGAAGAAGTTTCAAGGTACCTCTCAACTGTTGGAATTTGCGAAATTCAGGTTTTTAGCTCAAAAATAAAAATTACTACCCTAAAATATTATATCGTTCAACATTACCTTAAAGCTTAGCTACAATGAGACGTGCTCAAAACGTTCTGTTGAATGTCTTTCGTCCCTTTATGCAACACTAATTTCTACGACAAGGGAGCTATCTTACTTCAGAAAAAATCATCAAGAATTGTTCCAGTGTGCCCTCAATTCGCTATGCCTGGTAGCTAAATAAGATAATTATTTTTAAATAATTTTAAAAACTATGATGGGATATGATTGTTCTTTCTCCTACTAGGTAGATTATTCGCCTTGCATTTGTCCAGTATATTTGATAGAGAGAATGCTGCCATTGGTAATGACTTCATCAAAAGAAGTTTCGATTGATTTTCAGAATAGATCAAGATTACTACGTCTAATTGAAGCATCAGGTAAAAAAAATTTCTAAAATAATTTAGAAAAAAAATTGATTCCCTGGGTACCAAATTTTTCCAATTTCAATTCCAGTGAAACATTCAGAGGTGGTAATTCATCCCAATGCTTCCAAGCTAAAAATGCAGAGGCTAGATGGATCCCTCAGTGACTCGGACTCAGCATTTTATGCTAGTGACGCATCTGAAAATAAAGGGGAAGATCCTCAAAATCTGCAATACCTTAATCCCTATACAAAGCAACTCGAAAAAGATTTCAGCGATTCAGACGAGTGTATGAGAAGATTTCTGAAACAAATACTTGTTCATCTTGAAATTCTTGCTAGAGTTGCAGGAGCTCAAACAAAGTAAGAAAATTGACTTTCCAGCAGATTAATATAGAGTATCGTGGATTCTGTCTTCTTAATGAACATTTGTTTTGTTTTTAGGATCAACCTTACATCTACTGTCGTTTTGCCAACTTTGAAAACTTGGCTTGGTCGTATAATTATGACAGATAGAGTATCAGAAATATCAACCATGGTCGTTCAAAAAATGTTGAGGATACTTCAAACATGTCTAAATGTCAGGGAGATCATTACTTTGTGCAATGAAAAGCAAATCTTTACAGCTGTTCTGGATGCACGAAAGGTAACAATCCATACGAGAAAAGTATTTTTGAAAAAAAAAATTATTATTAATCATTTTTAAATTATCAATAGGTGGAATTGATACGAAGTGACGTATTTGAATTTTTGTTTCACTTCTCTAGTCAGGTGTCTATTTCGACCCCAATTGAAAAAAATTTCAACATGACTAAAGTTGTTTACAAATCAATAGGAAATTGGACAGGTCCTTGGTGGGGCATTGAGTGTCGAGAGTCTAACTGTGTGGTCCGGAACTGAAGAGACACTGGAAGACACTGGAAATACATGTTTAAAGGATGAAGATCAAACTAAGCCTGTAGAGAACTTTGACTCTCATATGAAAACTGTATACAGAATATTTACTGGCAATGAAACATTTTGTCAGATGCTGAATGTGTTAGAAACAAAGTAAAAAATGATTTTTTATTATCGCTTTCAGTTTTATCCTAAAGCTCATATAATATAGGTCGACACAGTTCTTGGAGAAAACCTCTCCATTGGACGATGAAACCTTTATTGAAACGCTGGCGCTATGGAGACTTCAAGTAAATATTCACTTCTGATCTCAATTTTGAAATACCTTTATTCAACAAGCTACCCATTGTAGGAAAAACTTGTCAGGTTTTCATCAGACTACGCACTATTTTTTTCTCAACGAGACTTATTGCAGCTTTTAAAGCATGTTGCCCTCAAAAGTGTACAACTCCTGTCAAATGAAAACATCTCTGACCGTCCCAAATTAGATCTTGTTAAATTGGTTGGTGTCTCTCTAAAACTGCTTGTCCAGTTGAACCTGCAAAATGTAGGAGGTTCTTCTCTTACAGATGTGCCCAATGATCAGGTAATTGCATTTGTTATTGAAAGGTTTCAAGGTTTTTGCGTTTAACTAAATACCTTAATGAAAGGATCCGGAGTCAACAATGGCTGAAATTATGAGTACTTTGAAGGAAGCCATTCTAGAAGAGCAAAAAATTGATTCACCTCTTATTGTACGAGCTTTTTTGGATAAGTTGATTAAAGCGTCAACTTCAGCAAACCTAATCTTCGATACCCAAAATGTGGACATATCTGCCTTCACTGAAAATGATACAGACAACTATGATGCTGACGGCAGTGAATCTGAAACAGAAGAAGACAACAACACCAAACTTGAGAATTCAGAATGCAAGGGAAAGATAATTTATCCAGGGCTTCTAACTTACCTGGTCAAAATTATGGAAGGTCTTGTCACTATGAACTTGCACAAATTTGAGGAAGCAATAGAGAGTGTTTTGTCAAAGCTCACAGCTTTGTGTAATAACGAGGTATTTTTGAACACTAATTTAATCTTGATTTTTTTATCAATGTTAAATTTAATTTCTAGACCAATATTGAGATATTATTGGACCTCAATATTCCTCTGTCCCTGTTGCTCAAAATGTCTCCAATTCATTTCACTTTGGATGACACATTGCGCGTGTCTACTTTGCCTGCAACTCATCTGCAACTTGTCACAAAACTTTGCTCTCACAAAATGACCAGATCAGAATTTCGTGCATTCATTGAACTTTTTAAGACAAATATTACACTTCCAACACAAAGAGTAAAGCTTATTTTAGTATGCCTTGACAAGATAGCTACAAGCAGCCCATCTTTGTTTGACCAGCCGTCGTCGTTCATCACCATCAACTCAGGTAAACTTTTTGTCAAATTCAAAAAATTTCAGAATTTTTTGAAGGTACGAATTATTATTTTTCCAGTTTCAAATGGACAAAAATATTTAGCTTCTGTTAATGCCATTGGGGAATCATATTGTCGCTACCTTGAATTTCCCTTGGACTTCAACGGGCATGACATTTTTTTGAACTCTCATTTATCATTTGCATTCTGGATTCAAAAGAGAAATCTACAATCAAAGTGTACGATTTTTGAAGTGGCATGCAAAGGTCTTTAAGATCAATCGATTTGAAAATAACTTGACCAAATTTACCTTAAAAATATTTTTCAGATTTGAAAGTTGACGTTTCTTTCGATCTTGGGACTCTACAAGTGAACTTGCACAACGGAAGTGCAATGTTAGGTTGTGCAATTTTTCCTTTTAAATGGGACAAGAGGAGGCTCTGGAATCACGTCGTTTTGTTAATGTCAGAAAAATCTAACAAAAAACTTCAAGTTCAGCTCATAGTGAACACTGTTTTGGGTCAGAGTTTAGTGATTAGCTTGATGGATAGAATTGACGATACGAAGTCTTGCCATGACTATTTTGCATTGTGTGGAACAATTAACGATCCCAAAAGTGAACCATGCACAGTATCAGTTTCATCTGTGTTCTGTTTTTCCGGATTAGAAGTCGATGAGGCTCTCAGTTGCCTGCTCTTTGCCCTTGGTCCAGGTAATTTTTTATCGTTCTCGAAAAGCAGAATTTTGAAAATTTATTTCAAAAATTTAAATTTTCAGATCAGAATGATCTTACCTTCACTCGCCTTGACTTGAAAAGTCTGCATTTCAAAAGATTATTGTTGGAAAGCCCCAATAATATGAGGTAATTGAAATTAGTTTCTATTTCATTTATTGGCTGCTGCTTATCATCATTGTAAACCACAGTAATACTTAATAATATATATACAGACAATTTTATTTCCAATTTCATAGATTTGTGCTAAACTGGTGTGACGATGAGAAACTAGTTGAAGGGAAGATCCTTACCCTGCGACAAAGTTTAATATTTATTCTTCAGTCAGAAAATCCAACTCAGTTGGTTTACTTCAAGCCAGCAAGTGTTGAGTATTGATTACTTCATCTATATTTTCTTACAATTTTGTTCCCAAGCTATCATTTTCTGAATTTCAGTAGGGAATCTGTCCGGAATGGTCTGAGTATTTTCGAGTCAATTTACAATGCAACATCGAAGTCAAACTCAAGTCCTGTTTCAACTCCAACTCAAGAAATTCCGCATAAAATAGAAAATTTTTCAACTGGAGCAAATAATTCGAGCTTTTTTGTCGAGAGACCTTGGTTATTTTGGAAGCTAGTTTCAGAAGAGGGTGGCATTTGGTCCTTATTGCTACTTTTGGCTCGTGTCGTAGAGCTTCAATGTGATGATGACGAAATATCCATTGCACTAGACCTTTGCTTCAAAACAATGCTATCAAGTCCAAATGTAATTGGAATTTTCACAGGAAGCAAAATTTATTCACTTAACTTATTGTTTTTTTTAGATTTTACGTGAATCAGCGATCAGCAATCCAGTTTTGCTCATGACGAGAATACTTAGGAGTGAAATTTGTAAAGCTGGACTTCATACTGTTTCAATTATGATAAAGCATTCAACTACCGAACCTTTAATATTTTACGACGAAAAGAGGTCAGTGTTTCAAGTAAGTAACAAATAAATTGGGAATTTAAACTTCTACGAAGCAATATTCTACTCTTTGGTGTTTTTCTACTCTAGTTTCGTTATGACTCCAAGGCTGTTATTAGTCATCAATCCCTTTTTGAATCAATATTCGATTGTTGGAAAGTATGGAGTAAAAATCCATCATCAATAGACCATGAAAAAAGCACTAGGTATTTACAAATTTAAAAAAAATTACTTTAACATATTTCAAAGTCTTTAATAATTTGATTTGAAAGTTTGATGCTTTTCATTGTTGAAAATATTACACTCATAAGAATTTTACATTGTCAGTTGCTTAGAAGCCTTGCTGAAATCGTGTGCCATTCTTCTACGCGACGACCATCCTTTTAGAGAAATCAATGTGGAATCTTTTCGAAGAATGAGATTCATCAAAAAAGTGTCTTACGTTTTCAAGTCTGACACCGAAAATGCTGAAACCTCAAATGCAAGCGTCGTCTTTCAAATTATTGACCTCTTCTCAGCACTTGTGGGATCGCCTCCCGACCTGACAGTTGTTAAAGATCTCGTAAGCTAACTTTAATTTCATATAAAAATAAAACAATGAATCAATCATTATGACTGTGAATTGACAACCTGTATTGTTATCAACTATACTTTAGATGGAGATGGCCTTACTGCTTCACGATACTCGACAAACTTTTGTGGCTCATTCAAAGTCGAACTTTTATTTTCTGATGGAAACTCCTGAATCTGAAACGCCGCAGGAAACAAAAGGATCACTTCCAAGAGCAAAGTTTCCTTCAAGTCGTAATTCAAAGCAACTTTCAAAAATATATGTACGTCTAATACTTATTTGTTTTTAGATTACAGCTCTAATGAGGATCGTTTGCCCACTATGAAACACTCTGTCTCCTTTCCTACTTTGAGAGACCGTCACAATTTTGGACGATCAAGCGAAGTTAGACAAATTAACTTAAGTTTGTCAAAAGCAACAATTTACGAAAATATCTTACTATAGGAGAAGTCTTTCTCAGAAGAAGCTTTCTTCACGAAAGATGATCAATTCCTGCCAAAGAGAAACACGATTAGCGAAAATGAAACACTAGATCAACAACTTGACGTTAATAGACTGAAAAATACTCTTAAAGAGCTCCGAAGAAAACGTGACGAACTCTCATCAAATAGACAAACCCCTTATTGTCTTACAAAAGAGCTGACAGATGTCTCAAGGAAGAAATCGGTTTTCGAAAGGCCTGAACCTTGGGGCCTTAGCCAAGATGAAGCAGAGGATCAGGTGAATTTCATAATTTTTAGAAAATCAAAATCAGCTGAAAATATCCGACAATTTATAGGTTGACCTTGGTGATGGGACAAGTTTGTGCGAAGGTATTCATGTCATCGAGGGAATTCTCAATATTTTGTTTAACGTGATGCAAAATTTGCCCGACCCATCGGTCTCTATTGTTGTCAACGAAATTATATTGCCTGAATACATTCTTATACTCTCAAACCATGATTGTGCAAACATCAGGTAATGAGTTATGAAGAATAATATATTAAGTTTGAACTATTCTCGATGCACTTTTCTAGGAGCCGAGCTGTCCGTTTACTTGGTCAGTACATAAATCGAACTCAACAAATAGAATTTAACGGATATCGTTTGTTAAAAATTGATGGATTCATTCTGTTGGCCAATCAGCTTCATCAGGTTTGTTGGATGGGTAGTAAACTGATTCATTGGTGGTCAAAAAAGTTGTATTTTTATTTAGTATATTGCAACAGAGGCAGTGGTCGATGCTTGTTTAGGAATGATTCACAACAGAATGATCAGTTTAGATGAGTGTCCAGAAATACCTTTGCACCTAACAGTAAGTTGTCATCAGAGCATTTTTAATGTTTTTTGCATGGTTTTTTTTAAAAGTTAAAATTTTTTTTAGACAAACATCCGCGTATCAGCTTTGGTGCCCATTCTGGCTCTTCTCCCAAAGTCTCTTCACAACATTGCTTTGGCTCATGGAATGATTCTTCATGTACACGAACTCTGTGCTAAAGTAACAGGTCCTTGAGATTCAGTTTATTTGATGCATCAAAAAGGTAAATATTTATGGCATTCTTTACCTTTTTTTCAAACAGGAGTTTTGCGAGACCACAAAGCGATTGGCCTGTTTGAATCTCTAATCAAAACTGTATTAGCCATTTCTCAGGTAACGCAAATTTGCTAAAAACTTAGTTTGCCACATTCGACTCAAACTACTTTTTCGTTTAAAGACCAACACTTTAGAAAGCGACCTTTATGACCAAGACGGCCGTGAAATATTATTCACAGACTTATTTAATCTCATGCGATTGATTTCGATAAGGTCCGTGTTAGATTTTTTTTTTACATTTTTACATTCTCGATAAATAAATTCCATTTCAAATAGATTCATAACAAATCGTGGCATCGAAAACTTCAAGAGCGTCGAAGAGTTGTTTTTGTTGCTAATGCATACTCTATGGAATGAAAACCAAAAATTGATAGATTGGGTAAATTTATTTCAAAAAATTAATATCTTGAAAGATGAGCGCTGAAATTTGCTGCATTTTAAGCCTGTGATGGAGGATGAACCTGTTTTAAGATCCTATCTGGCAACTAATTCAATCCGTCGATGTATCTGCGTCATTTTAGAAGAATCTCTTTTGCAAGTTGAGGGCAAACTTGCTCACCACGAGCCAGTTCCTCACCAAGCAAACCCTCGGAGATCTTCAGAGCTTGATGTCTATACTGCAGGAATTTTTCCATTGGAAGAGGTTACCGACCTGCTGTTAAGGTAGGTTTTTGTCAACCACTAGGAAGAAGGAACTTTATTTTTGAATCATTTTTTTCCCTCCAACAGGACGGTGAGCCCTCGCGGCTCCGTTTGCAACGACGAACAATGTGGACACAGTTCAAAGAGAAAGAGAACCTGGTTTCAGGTAATAGGGTTTTTTTTTGAAAATAAAATTATCAAAATAATTTTACAAACTTTTAACTTACAGGACTCGTCTAGTCTTAGCGACTCCATCACCTCAAGCAGTCCGTCCTTTAACCGGTACGATGAGTAAGAGTCTGTTGGTTTTCCTCTTTCAACATTTCGATTTTTTGCAGGAACCCATTTAGCGAAAGTGTAAAATTACCCACAAAATCAGAGCTCACAGACAGATTTTCGTCCGTCATAACCTTCTCTGTTGACTTCATTGTCGACTTTGAGCCCGAGTTAGGGTTCCCCATGGACGAGGTCTTTGAAAATTTTTTATTTTCAATACTGGCATTTCTGATGAGCGAACTCAACTCCTTTCTGAATGCAGAAAAGAATGGGATCAAAATAAAGTAACGAGCCCTTGAATTCAAACCTTTAAAAATGGAAGTTTCTTTATCTAAAGTCATTTATAATCTTTCAGAACAATATTTTTGAATTCTCGGATTCTCAGAAGCAACTTGTTGCTCCTGATCAACTTCTGCCTTTTCCCTGAAATGCCTCACAGGTCAGAAAAAATTCCTTCTCTAACATTCGGGACGGATATCAAAATTTTGATGGGGTAATTACAGGATTAAAATTCGTCTCCTCCGGATGCTCAACACTCATCCCGGCTGCAGTGACATTGTCGCGTGCCTCCTTCGTCACTACCCCGAACAACATAGAACACTGGCAATTCAAGTTCATCCAAATACATTTTTCAAATATTCATCGATTCGTTTGGATATTTTAGATTGCGCTGCTAAGACGACTCGTGCAGGATTCAAAAAGTGCCGATGCCAACAAGCTAGACGATACCGACAGAGAAGATTGTAATAGCTTTTATTCATCTTTAGAAAGCTGGAATGGGGTGAATATTTTAGAGCAAAATTTTTCGGGCACCTCTTTTAGACTTTAGAATTCCCTTGATTAGGCTAACTTTCAATGGAACGGTAAAAGAGGTGAAAAATCATCCTCGTCGTCACCGAGCAGCATCAAAAGCGATCTAAACGACGACGAAATAATTGCTCAATTCACCGGTCAGCTCAGGGATCAACGATTACGGTTTAAGCGACACTCCAAAACAGCCGTCCTCAAGGTCCTCAATCAGTTGGAGGAAATGGCAAATCAGGCACGCCGATATAATAAGTCACGTTTTTGTGGTGAATCGTACAAAACGCCATCTCTCGTTTCTTTCCAATTTAGATGACTTTCAAAGCAGTAGAGGTTACAAAAGTTGCCATGAAAGCACAAGTAAAGCGTCACAACATTTGTCCATTTCAAACTTACAATGTCTAACTATTTCAGGACGAAGAGAGAAAGAAATTCATGACCAATATTCGCGACACTTTGTCGGAAAAGGTTCGGGCCAGGGCTCTTTGGCAGGTAGGCGTCTATTCGAACGGCAAAGCAACGTTTATTTCGTGTAAAATTCTTGCCGGTTTTAAAGACCATCTTGGAAGGTTCGACCCACGAACTCGGCCTTTGGCACTTCCCCCAGTTTTATCCCCAAAATTGGAAGCTCGACGAAATGGAGGGCGCACAGGTCTTCATTGCTTCAAAATAAAAAGGAACGAAACTTTATAAAAATGAGTTAAAATACTTTCAGCGCATGCGCATCCGTACCCAACGGTCGTTTTCCGACATTCCGGACAAATTCTACTTGCCCGACTGTCGACCGATCACAAGGAAATCAAGCCATTCGCCCTTTGGATTCCTCCTCAAAGCGCCGTCGGGAATGTCTGGCGAGTGTTGCACGCCTAGTATCTTATTGAAGAGATTTTAACGTCCATTTTAATTTGAAAATGATAGGTGTGATTGTCGCACAGTTGAACTCGCGCGACAGAATTCGCCACATGGATCAGGTAAATTCATTCCAACATTTTTGTCACATTAAACATTCACGCTTGTTTTTATGCTCAAAAAAGTGTTCGCTCGTGTTGCCGAGTCACGAAATTTTCGGAGAAATTTTGCTCAGCGACCACTCCATTTACTTTGTGGAGAGCCTCGCCGACGACAAGGGCGTCGAAGGGGTTGTGTCGATCACCGTCAAGCTCGAAGACATAAGGGAAATACACTTGAGATGGTGGCAGGTCAATTTGCATTTTAAATAGTTACGGCAGTCGGCAGCG
>Ga0194133_10004247_pt1 | contig 19462 bp, 21 predicted proteins | sample TA2KigOf40mmetaG_FD_155448 | JGI IMG/M metagenome (GOLD analysis project Ga0194133, IMG submission 155448) | Freshwater microbial communities from Lake Tanganyika, Tanzania - TA2015055 Kigoma Offshore 40m | ecosystem: Environmental > Aquatic > Freshwater > Lake | place: Tanzania: Lake... | reverse complement strand
ATCGCCACGCGGTAGGACCCGAGGAATTGCAGGGTGAGACCGAAGATCAGCGGCCCGAGGAGAGAACTCGCGCTGCCGGATATCTCGTAGAAGGAGAAGTACTCCGCCTCGCGGTCTCGCGGGACGAGCTGGGCGAAGAGCGATCGCGACAGCGCCTGGCTCCCACCGAGGACAAATCCGATGAACGCCGCGAGGAAGAGGAAGGGCAGGCTCGATCCGGCAGGCAGTAGGAAGGCCACGACGAGCACGATGGTCCACAGCACGAGGCTGAAGATGACGACCTTCTTCGCCGTGTAGCGGCGCGCGGCACGCCCGAGGAGCAGGGCACCGGCGATGCCCACGATCTGCACGATGAGCACGGCCACGATGATGATCGTGGTCTCCAGGCCGAGCTCCTGGTCGGCGTACGTCGCCGAGAGTGCAATGACGGTCTGGATCCCGTCGTTGTAGAAGAAGAACGCGACGACGAAGAGCAGCGCCACCGGGTAGCGGCGCAGATCGCGCATGGTGTGCGCGAGTTGACGGATGCCGATGCCGCGTCGCTCACCGCCCTGCTGCACCTCGGAGGCGAGGGGATTCGGCCGGTTGCGCAGCCGGGCGAGCGGGATGAGCGTGAAGATCGCCCACCACGCACCCGCGGAGAAGAGCGCGATCCGCACAGCCATCGTCTCGGTGATGCCGAAGCTCTCATGGCCGAGGAAGAGCACGAGGTTGGCGACCAGCAGGATGATGCCGCCCGCGTAGCCCATTGCCCATGCGCGGGAGGAGACACCATCGCGCTCGTCCGGCGTAGCGATCTCGGGCAGGAAGGAGTTGTAGACGACAATCGCGGCACCGAATGCGGCGTTGGCGATGATGAAGAGGATGCCGCCGAGTTGGTAGTTGGTGCCCTGGAGGAAGAACATGCCCATGACCGCGAAGGCACCGATGTAGGCGAAGACCCCCATAACCGACTTCTTGGACTTCGCCGTGTCCGCGATGGCACCCACGATGGGCATGAGCAGCAGTTGGACGACGACCGACAGGGCGACGCCGTAGGGGACATAGGACTCCGCGGTGACGGGGATGACGCCGAGGAGCGTGATCTGCTCCCCCGCCTCCTGCGCGGACTTCGCGATCTCGGTGAGGTAGGGACCGAGGAAGACGGTGCCGACCGTGGTGGAGAAGGCAGAGGCCGCCCAGTCGTAGAAGTACCAGCCGCGTTGCTCGCGCCGGCGCACCTCGGGCGGGTCGAAGGCTTCGATCGTGGACATGGACCGATAGTGCCGCAGTCGGGCTTCGCGCGGAAGGTCTCTCGTCCAAGCTCCCGGCGCCGGTACGGCATCGCGCGGCCCGGCGGCCCTAGGCTCGACAGGTGGCCGTCGCCGACCCCCTTGCTCGCAGCCCGCTGCGGACCCCGCGCGCGTGGGTGGCCCTCATCGTCGGAGTCGCGCTGGTCGGTGTCGGCCTCGGCATGATGATCGACGCCGATTTTGGCGTGGCGCCCCCGGATGCGCTCTTCACCGCACTGTCACGCACCAGTGGCCTCAGCGTTGGCACCGTCCTCGTGCTCGCGAGTGTCCTCATGGTGCTCATGTCGTGGGCGCTGGGCCTGCGACCAGCGATCGGCACCCTCATCTCCTTCATCGGGATCGCGGTAGTCGTGGACGTCACGCGCCTGGGCCTCGCGGCCATCGGGGCATCGGACTGGACCCTGGCCGGGCGGATCCCGCTGTGGATCGTCGGGCTGCTCTTCTTCTGCGCAGGCATCCTGGGCATCTTCGCCTCTGATCTCGGCGCGAGCCCCTACGACCAGGTCGTGCGATCGATCGCCTTCCGTACCGGGCGCTCCCTGGGGTTCGCCCGCCTGTGCGTGGACGCGATCGCCCTGCTCAGCGCCATCGTGCTCGGTGGGTCCTGGGGCATCGGCACGGTCGTCATCCTCGTCGCCGTACCGATCGCGCTCAACCGCGTGCTGCCGCACATCAAGCGTCACGTGCATCACGATCCCGCGCACGACCGACCGGCATGACATGAGCGGCCTTCGCGCGCGCGGCGTCATCGGGGCGGGGGCGGCGCTGGCCGTCGTCGCCGCCCTTCTCACCGCGCCCGGCCCGGCTGCCTACGCCGACGCACCCGGGTCGTCAGCGTCCACCCGTGCCCCGTCGGCCGACGTGCGCCTCACGCCGCGCGCCGATATCTGGCAGGCGCTGCGCACCGGCCGCGGGTACGCCGTCCTGCTGCGCCACGCCCTCGCCCCGGGGACCGGAGACCCACCGGGTTTCCGGCTCGGTGACTGCTCGACGCAGCGCAACCTCTCCGCCGAAGGCCGCCGTCAGGCCATCGCGATCGGTGCGCGGTGGCGGCGCGAGCGCGTGCCCGTGCAGCGTGTGCTCACGAGCCGCTGGTGCCGCGCGCGCGACACTGCGCGACTGCTGGCCATTGGCAAGGTGACGGCGTACCCGGCCCTGGACTCCAGCTTCACGGTGTCGAGCACCGTGGCTGCTCGGCGGACGGCGAAGGTGCGCGCACTCATCGCGCGCCACCGCGGCCAGCGCGGAGTCCTCGTGCTCGTGGGTCACCAGGTCAACATCACGGATGTCACCGGCGTGGTGCCGGCGTCAGGGCAGGCGGTCGTCGTGAAGGCGCGCGCAGACGGCTCGCTGCGCGTGGTGGGGACGCTCCCCGAGCCCTAGCCTCCGAGCCCGTCCATGCTTCATGTTCCGGATTTGCGCTATCGGGCAGGACGCGGGTCGATAGTGCAAATCCGGAACACGAAGCACAACTACGAGAGTCCCAGAGCCTCCGCGATCAGCCCCCACGCTGCATCCGTGGGCTCACCGGGCGCGCGGGCGAGCACCTCGCCCTCGGGTGTGACCACGCAGGCCTGCACCTCGTCGGATCCGGGGATCCCCAGCACCTTCTGGAACGCCGACACGTCGGTATAGACGGTGATCGTCCGGGCGAGCACCCGTGGGATCCGAATGCTCGCAGCCATGCCGCCGTCGATGAATCCGCGGCCGAGCTTCCAGCGCGTCGAGAGCACGGGGATCTCCAGGACGCAGGTCGCGTCGCCAGCGGTCATGTCGACAGGGGAGCCGGGCACACCGGCCGCCTCAGCGCGCGCGATCCAACGGTCGACGCAGGCCTGGTGCCGCTGCTGGAAGGCGAGCAGCGCGAGTGTGCGCGGGGCCGGCAGGTCACCCGGGAGCGCGAACTCCGCGCCCGACAGCGATCGCCCGTCGACGCGCGGGAAGTCCACGCCACCATCATCCCAGGCGGTCGCGCGGCGCAGGCGGTCGCGCGGGGCGTTGGCGGTCGCGCGGCGCAGGCGGTCGCGCGGGGCGTTCTGTGGTCGAATCCGGTCACTGGGTGGCACTTTCCGACCGCAGAACACCGGGCGGGAGATCACGCGACCTGGAAGGACCTCTTGCTCAGGCCGTAGAACGAGCCCGTGATGGTCGTCTCGGGCGCGGCCCCGGGATCCTCCGCCGCGCCGAGGGCCACGAATATCGGCGTGAAGTGCTCGACCGTGGGGTGGGCGTAGGGCATGCCGGGAGCCTCGCGGAAGCGCGCGAGCTCGTCGACGTCACCGCGCGCGAGCGCGTCGGCCGCCCACGCGTCGAAGTCGACAGACCATCCCGGCGGAGTCGCACCGGTCGACCAGTCGGTGAGGAAGGGCAGTCCATGCGTGAGGAAGCCCGAGCCGACGAGCAGGATGCCGTGGTCGCGCAGCGGCCGAAGCCGCCCACCGAGCTCAAGCAGGGCCTGAGGGTCCTGGGCGGGGATCGACATCTGAACGACGGGGATGTCGGCGTCGGGATACATCACCTTTAGCGGCACCCACGCGCCGTGATCCAGCCCGCGTGAAGTGTGCTCGTAGAGCTCCTGCGCATCGGGCAGCACCGAGCGCACGAGTGCGGCGAGCGCGGAGGCGTCCGGCGTGGAGTAGGTCATCCGGTAGTAGTGCTCCGGGAAGCCCGAGAAGTCATAGACGAGCGGTGTGCCGGCAGCGGCGGCGGAGATCGCGAGGGGTGCGGACTCCCAGTGGGCGCTGAGGATGACGATCCCCCTCGGCCTCGGCAGGGCGCTTGACCAGTCGGCGAGCTCGCGGGTCCAGAGCCGATCGTCCAGCAGCGGGGGGGCACCGTGCCCGAGATAGAGGGCGGGCATGCGCGGGCCGGCGTACCCCCCCTCGGAGGGAGTCGGCTGGACATCCATGGAAAAGAGGGTAACATATAGTTCAACGATCAACTATCCGTGAGAGGTCCCCATGCCCGCCGTGACCGTCGACAACCCGCTGACCCTGCCGCGCGTGGAGCAGCCCGACCCCGCACTCAAGGACCGTCCGGTCGTCTCGATCACCACTGCACCGCGCGGCTTTGAGGGTGAGGGATTCCCTGTACGCCGTGCCTTCGCGGGCATCGACCTCCGCGCGCTCGACCCCTTCATCATGATGGACCAGATGGGCGAGGTGGAGTACGCGCCCGGCGAGCCCAAGGGCACCCCGTGGCATCCGCACCGCGGCTTCGAGACCGTCACCTACATCATCGACGGGATCTTCGAGCACGCTGACTCGCACGGCGGCGGCGGCGTCATCACCAACGGCGACACCCAGTGGATGACCGCGGGCGCGGGCATCTTGCACATCGAGAAGCCGCCGGAGCACCTCGTCGTCAGCGGAGGTCTCTTCCACGGTCTCCAGCTCTGGGTCAACCTGCCGAGCACGCTCAAGATGGCCGAGCCGCGCTATCAGGATCTGCGCTCCGGCCAGGTGGGCCTGGCGACCTCTCCCGACGGCGGCGCGCTGCTGCGGATCATCTCCGGTGAGCTGGCCGGCGTTCACGGCCCCGGTGAGACCTACACCCCGGCGACGCTCATCCACGCGACGATCGCACCCGGAGCTGAGGTCACGCTGCCGTGGCGCACGGACTACAACGCGCTCGTCTACGCCCTCTCCGGCGACGGTCAGGTCGGCTCGGGCACCAGCCGGCGCGCACTGAAGTCAGGCCAGACCGCGGTCATGGGCTCGGGCGACACGATCACGATCGCCGCCGATCCCGTGCAGGAGTCGCGCCTCGGCGGCTTCGACGTCTTCATACTGGGCGGCCAGCCCATCCGCGAGCCCGTCGCGGCCTACGGCCCCTTCGTCATGAACACTAAGGCCGAGCTCATGCAGGCATTCGAGGACTACGAGGCCGGCCGCCTCGGGTCGATCCCCGCGGCGCATGCCAGCGTGGACGCCAGCACCCCCGACGCATGAGTCGACCCACCACCACGGGGCGACCCACCACCTGGTTTGTCATCCTCCCCCGCACTTCCTGCCCCCCGGAGCGCGGCGCAAGATGACAAAGCCCACGGAATCGCTCGTCCACGACGCGAAGGTCGCCGAAGTTGGCGGCTTTCGCGTGCGGCGGGCGCTCCCGCGGCGCGGTCTGCGCACGGTGGGCGCCTGGTGCTTCGCGGACCACATGGGTCCGGAGGTCGTCACCGAGACCTCCGGCCTCGACGTCGGCCCCCATCCGCACATTGGCCTGCAGACCGTCACCTGGCTCGTCGAGGGCGCGGTGCTGCACACCGATTCACTCGGCTCCGAGCAGCTCATCCGCCCCGGCCAGCTCAACCTCATGACGGCGGGCCGCGGCATCGCGCACGCGGAGGAGTCGGTGCGCACGACCGGCACGCTGCACGGCGTACAACTGTGGATCGCGCAGCCGTCCACCACCCGCGATGGCGCGTCGGCATTCGCCCATCACGCGGACCTGCCGCGGATCGATGTCGGCCACGGCACCGCGACGGTCTTCATTGGCGAGTACGCCGGCGCAGTGAGTGAGGCGCGCGCCGACACCCCCGTGGTCGGGATGGAAGCCGACCTGCGCGCTGGCACGTCTGTGTGGCCGCTGCGCCCCGACTTCGAGTACGCCGTCTACGTGATCTCCGGCGCGCTCCAGATCGGCGGTGCCGTGGCATCGACCGGCGGACCGCTCGCCATCCCCGCGCGCGAAGGTCAACTGGTCGACCTGCGCATTCACGGCGACGAGATCACGCTCGCCGTGAGCGATGCCGCGCGCCTACTCATCCTCGGCGGTGAACCCCTCGACGAACCGCTCTACATGTGGTGGAACTTCGTCGGCCGCTCCCGCGAGGAGATCGCGCAGGCCGCTCAGGACTGGGCGGCGTACGTCGAGACCGGCGCGCACGCGACCGAGGGCACCGAGCGCTTCACTCGGGTGACGTCGTCGCTCACGCCGATGCGGGCGCCGGAACTCACCTAGCCATCGCCGGGCTCCACCGCATCCCCGTGGCTGACGCCCGACCCACGCCCTCGCCTCACCCTGAGCCGCACGCCTCCTGGGCGAAGGCCTCCAGATCGGCGATCGCCGCATCGAGCCCCTCCGGCCGCGTGGCGGCGAGCTCTTGCGCGAGGACATCTCCGGTCGTGCCGGCGCCCTGGGCCTGCACGAGCGTGTCGACGATCCGCTGCGCGGCGGTCTGCACCGTCGTCAGCGACTCCTTGGATGCGCCCTGGAGTTGGTTGACCGCGTCGAAGGTGAGGCTGTTGATCTTGGCGCCCAGGGGCTGCAGGTTGGTCGGGCTCTCACCGGCGGCCACGCCCGCATCGAGTTCGGCGTACGCCGCATTGAGGGAATCCACGGAGGCGAACACCGTGCCGCACTGCACCGATTCACTCGGCGACCCAGCCTGCTCCGCCTGCTGGGCAGAGGTGCAGGCAGCGAGCAGGAAGGGCGACAGCCCGATGAGGGCTCCTCCCGCGAACGCGGCGAAGCCTCGGGCGATCCCGGTCATGCGCGGACCCTGCCATGCTCAGGTGACGGCACGCTGGACGCCAGGTGAAGTCCAGGCGACGCCCGACGCTTATCTATCCGCTGTCGAGATGGCGACATGGGCACCGGCGCCCAGGACCGCCATCGACATGATGCCTACGCCGAACAACGCCGCGTCGGCAAACGACGATCCGCCGATCGCGCGCAGGGCCAGCACGATGATGATCGCGTCCAGCAGCGCGCCGGCCACCATGAGCGACATCGCCAGACGGCCCTTCAGGCCCCAGTCCCTGAGGAGGGTCAGCAGGCAGATGCCGAAGACCGCGACAGCCGCGAGCGGCCCGCCGAGGATCAGGCCACCCACCCCGGCCGCGAGTCCGAAGCTGCCGCCGACGGTGTAGAGGATGAACGCGCCGGCCACGGCTCCGATCGGGCCCGCGAGCGCGGTGAGTCCGACCGTCCACCAGCCCCGGGGTTCCATGACGTCAGTCTGCCGCAGTGGCTGGCGCGTCACGCCGCGCGGCCAGGACCCCGGCATATGCGCCCGCTCCCAGGAGGACCAGCATGACCAGGGCTACGCCGAGCAGGCCCACTTGCTGATCGCCGACGATGCGCAGACCGATGATGAAGGCGATGGGTTCCACGATGATGGTGGCCAGCATCACCAGCAGGGCGATCCACCGTCGCAGGGGCACCGGCCGCAGGAGAGTCACCAGGCACACGGTGTAGATCGTGAAAGCCAGGAGTGGCCCGCCGATGATGAGGCCGCCTACCCCTGCCGCGAGCCCGGCCATTCCGCCGGTGGTGGCGTCAGCCCAGCGCGCGAGACCGGCACCGACGCCCACGCTCCCCACTGGTGCGACCAGCGCCGTCAGCACTACCGTCGCCCACACGCGGCCTCGCGGGAGGGACGTTGAGCGACCTTCGCGGCTCATGTCACCAGTGTGCCTGCTCCCCAGGGTGTGGCCACCTCGGAGTGCCTCGGACCGCGGGTCGTGGCACGATGACGAGGTGCCCAAGATCGATGCGCCCAGCCTCGCGGAGCACCGGGAGCAGCGCCGCGACGCCCTTGTCCTCGCGGCGGCGAGCGTCATGCGCGAGTCGGGCACTGTGACCATGGGGGCCGTAGCCGAGCGCACGGGCCTCTCCCGCTCTGCGGTCTATGAGTACTACCGCTCCGCCTCCGACCTCATTGCCGACGTGCTCGTGGACGAGCTCACCGCCTGGATCGACCACCTTGCGCTGGCTATCGACGGCGTACAGCCCCCGCGCGAGCGGCTCGAAGCATGGATCCGCGCCTCCCTCGCCTACGTCGCCGATGGGCGTCACGCACTCGTGCGCGCTGCGGGCGACGCCACGCTGCCGCCGGTACGCCGCGCCCAGGTGCAGGCGCTGCACCGCGAGCTCGCCGCACCCGTGCACTCCGCCCTCCTCGATCTTGGCGTCATGGATGCCGATCGCGTCGCGTCCTACGTCTGGGGTGTCGTCGAGTCAGCAACGCGCCGCATCGAGGCTGGGCGTCCCGCTGACGACGAGATCGTTGCGGCCATCGACTTTGCGCTCGCGGGCGCCGCACCGACTCGCTAGTCGCACTCGCCGGGCCGAGCACAAGCGCCCTACTTCGTCAGTCGGAAGCTGATCTCGCGCTCGAAGGGCGCCCATTCGTCCGTGCCGGGCGAGGTGATCGTCACGGTGCAGGTGCCCGATGACTTCAGCGCACGGATCACTCCGGCCTGGCTCACCTGGCAGGCGTCGGACGCGAGGGTGGCGGTGAGACCGGACCTCATCGTCACGACGAAGGGACTGGCCTTCGCACGGGAGACCCGGGGCTGCCACGCGCCCTTGATGACCTGGCCGCGAATCGTCGCGGTCGCCCAGTCCTTCGCGCGCGGACCGACCTCGGCAAACTGCGTGCGGAAGGTCGTGACGTACGCCGGGTTGACGCTGTCGCGGCCCGCGCCCAGGGTGTAGATCGCACAGGCATCGACCCGGCAGTTGACCGCGGTCGTGCCCGTGTCGCCCGTCTGCGGATTCGGGTTCTTGCCCTCGAACTCCGCATTGACCGTGAGGGGACGCGTGGTCGTCTGCGGGGCGGTCGCCGCGACGATGTACATGAGGGTGCCCGTGCCCGCATCGCACCGCGTCGGCACCGGGCTCGCACCGGGCGGTGGCACGAGGCAGTGGAAGGCATACAGCCCGACATTGGCGGGGAGGTTGCTCACCGCCATTGTCACCTGCGAGCTCGGCGCCAAGTCCGCGAGACTGCCACGGTTGGCCACGCCATTGGCCGTGACACTGAAAGTGTCCGCTCCGGCCGCCTGGGCGCCCGTGAGAGCCGCGGCCGTCGCGGCCAGCGCAGCGGCTCCGATCACGGCGATTCTTGCGATTCCCATGTCTTCTCCTTGAGTTGTGCGGGAACTACCTGAAGGTCACGGGGACAGCCACATCCCAGGTGCGGTCATTGGCGCGCAGGTGATCGGCGCGGGCGACGATGGCACACCGCACCACGCGGCAGTCGTAGGAGCCGATTCGCGGGCTGACCTTGATCCGCACGCTGAATGCGCCCCCACGCTTGTAGGGGATGGCGAGATTGGCGCCGTAGGGAGGTGGATTCGACGAAATCCACGCCGAGGCCATCGAACTGCCGTCCTGATCGGCACCGCCACCGCACGGCGTCGGCTTGGCGCCGGCCCGTGGCATCACGCACAGGCCGACGTAGATGCCCACGAGTTCGCTGAAGCCACGTCCCTGCACTCTCACCGTCTGGCCGTACGCCGACAGGCGGGATGTCGGCGTCACCGTCAGGGTCTGGCCCTTGCGGCCCTTCGCGCTGGCACGGGGGCTAGCAGCACCTGCCGCGCTTGTCGTTGGGGCATCGCCCAGGGCCGCATTGCGACTGGCACCGGCCACCAACGAAGCGGACGGAGTGGTGGCGGCCCGCGCAGGGGATAGCCAGGCCGCCACCACGACAGTGGCCACGAGTGCGACGAGCAGACGGCGCATCCCAAGAAACTAGGTGCAACGCGACTCCGAGCGCCCGACACGGTGTCGGCAAGATCCCGACACCGCGTCGGGAACACTCGCGCGCTCGCTCGAGATACTGCATCCGTGTCTGTACGTCGCCCCGGCCGATCAGCGGACGCGCCGCGGTTATCGTGGCGCGCTGTCGCGCTGGCGGTGATCGCGCTCACGACCGTGGCTCTCGGCGCATCGGCATGCACCACCCCGGTCACGGGCGCGACCACCACGCCAACGGAGTCATCCCCCGCGCCCGATAACTCCCTCGACGCCTCCGCTGACGAGCCGCTCATCATCACCGCGGCAGACCTTCCCGACATTGTCCCGCTGGGGGTGCCCGGACCCCAAACACCTCAGCGCATTGTCAGCCTCGCCACCGGCGGTGGAGAGACGCTCGTGGCCCTCGGGGTAGGCGACCGCGTGGTTGGACGCGACGAGACAAGCGAGGTGCCCGCCACGGCTACCGTCGTGACTGAGGCACACAACGTCTCTGCCGAACGCGTAATCTCCCTCGACCCCGACGTCGTGATCGTGGATGCACGCACGACGCCACCGGAGGCGCTCGATCAGATCCAGGCCGCGGGCGCGCGCGTCGTCCAGGTGCCCGAGGCATGGACCCTCGCGGACATGGCGCCCCGGACCACGGCGATCGCGGCGGCGGTCGACGTCGATCCCGTAGGTCTGCTCGCGACTCTTCCTGGCGCGTCGACATCGAGCGCCGGGCCCGGTGTCGCATCGACATCTCCTTCACGTGATGCCCCCCGGGTGGCCTTCCTCTATCTGCGCGGAACTTCCGCGATCTATCTGCTCGGCGGCCGGGGCTCGGGGGCCGACGCGCTCATCACCGCCGCGGGCGGGGTCGATGCCGGAGCCGAGGCCGGACTCGAAGCCTTCACACCCCTCACCGCGGAGGCACTCGTCGCGATCGATCCCGACGTCCTTCTCGTCATGACGGGCGGACTCGAGTCGGTCAACGGCATGGACGGGCTGCTTGCGCTGCCCGGCGTCGCTCAGACAACTGCTGGTCGGGAGAGGCGGGTCGTGGCCGTGGACGACGAGGTGCTCCTCTCCTACGGCCCGCGCACGGGGGCACTCGTCGAACTCCTGCGCGAGGCGATCGCCCAGGTCACGTCGACACCGGCATGACAGGTCAGACCCGCACCATCGTCGCGCTCGTCGCGCTGGTGCTCGTGCTCGTCGCGGCGGCTGCTGCCGCGCTGCTCGTGGGCGCGGCAGAGACAACGAGTGCCATCATCACGGAGATCCGGGCACCACGCATCGCACTCACGCTCATCGTGGGTGCAGGCCTGGGCCTGTCCGGAGCACTCCTCCAGGGCACACTGCGCAATCCGCTAGCCGACCCAGGGATCATCGGTGTCTCGGCGAGCGCCGCACTCGGAGCGGTCGTCGCCGTCGCACTCGGGGCGGCGTACTCATCCTGGCTGGCGGCGATTGGTGCGACGGTCGCCGGGATCGCGGGCATGGCCCTGGTGCTCTGGATCGCGCGCTCCGCATCAGGTCGCACCGAGGTCGTGACCGTGGTGCTCGGCGGAGTCGCGGTGACGGCGTTCATGGCCGCGGTGCTCTCGATCGTCATCACCGTGTCGGAGGCGGCAGGAGCTCGGTCGGTGACCTTCTGGACGACCGGCAGCCTCGCACTGGCGACCTGGCCGGGCGTGTGGTCGACATTGCCCTTCCTGATTCTGGCGACCATTCTCGCCATCGTCGTTGCACGCGACCTCGACGTGCTGGCCCTGGGCGACCGTGCAGCGTGGGCAGCGGGCATCGACGTCGAGCGCACTCGGGTCTTCGCACTCGGAGCCGCCGTGCTCGCCGTGTCGGCGGGCGTGGCGGTCGTCGGCGTGATCGCCTTCGTTGGACTTGTCGTCCCGCACGCTGTGCGCATGCTCATCGGGCCCCGGCACGGTGGGCTCCTCATCGGCTCGGCCCTCGCTGGAGCACTGCTGCTTCTCGTATCGGACACGATTGCCCGCACCGCCGCCTCACCCGTCGAGGTGCCCCTCGGCGTCATCACCGCGGTCATCGGTGCCCCGGTGTTCATCCTGCTGCTCAGACGCACGCGCGCGGCACAGGGAGGCTGGGCATGAAGACAGGTGTCGAGGGACACGCGATCACCGTCCGGGGTCGGCTCAGTGACGTGAGCATTGCGGTCGCCGCGGGGGAGATCCACGCGCTCGTCGGGCCCAACGGTTCAGGCAAGTCGACCCTGCTCGCCGTGCTCGCGGGCGACCTCACCCCCGACTCGGGGACGGTCGTCGTCGGTGGGGAGAAGTGGTCGGGCATCGGCGCGCGCGAGGCGGCCCGGCGCCGGGCGCTTCTGGCCCAGGAAACGCCACTCGCCTTCCCCTTCACCGTGCGCGAGGTCGTGGGCTGGGGACGCCTCCCATGGCGCGGCACTGCCCAGGCTGCCGATGACGACTCCGCCGTCGCCGACGCGCTCACCGCGCACGATCTCGGTGACCTCCGTGATCGACCGGTCACCTCGCTGTCGGGTGGTGAGCGCGCACGCGTACACCTCGCTCGTATCCTTGCCCAGCGAGCGCCGGTGCTCCTCCTCGACGAGGCGGATGCTGCGCTGGACCTCGCGGGGCAAGCGCACCTCGACGCCGCAGTGCGCGCCCGCCGTGATGTTGGTGACGCCATCGTCATCGTCAGCCACGACCTCGGCCGGCTCGCGGCGCTTGCCGATTGCGTGACGCTCCTGTCACGAGGTCGCGTCGCCAGCCAGGGCACCGCGGAGTCGACACTCACCGCGGAGGCGCTGACCCGCGCCTACGGCGTACCCGTGTCTGCGGGGAGCGCGGACGGACACCAGGTCTTCTGGTCGCAGGGCTGAGTCAGATCGCCGCCAGCAAGCGCTCGCGCAGGTCCTCCGGCATGCGCATCGGGCGCCCGCTCACGGTATCGACGACCGCCAGTCGTGTCGTTGCCTCCGCGGCAACATCGCCATGTTCGTCGAGGATGCGATAGACGATCGTGTACGACGTACGCGCCATGTCGGTCACCCTCGCTTCGATGACGACCGGCTGGCGGGAGTAGCCGAGCGGCTTGACGTGCCGGATCTCCTGGGACACGACGATCTGCGCGTAGTCGTCGTTGACGACAGCATCAAGCGTGCCGATCAGGCCCATGCGAGCTTCCTGGAGATAGTCGTGATACGCCACGTTGTTGACGTGCCCTAGCGGGTCCAGATCACTGAAACGCCGCTGAATCTCGATGTGCGTCATCGGCGCACTGTCACGGTCACCGTCGCGCTCTTCGTGCCGCCACCGGAGAGGTAGAGCGCGAATCGCTTCGACGGGGGCGTGCCCTTCCAGGCGACAGCGCCGGTGCTGCTCACCAACGCCCCCGGTGACTTCTTAACAAACCGCGCCTTGGATCGGGTGAGGTCCTTGACCCACACGGTCAGTGGCGTCCGGTAGTCCAGGGACGTGGTCGTGCCCGAGACCGTGAGCACCGTGCCCCTCGCCGTGGCCGTCACCTCGATGGCCTTGGGATACGGCGCGCCGTAGGTCCTCGAGCCCACGACATTGTTGTCCGATGTGGCGAAGGCGATCCAACTCCCGTCGGCACTCATGCCCACTGCGGTGCCGATCGCGTCAGACTCCTCGGGCCGTGGCGTGCCAAGCCGCCCCCGCTCATCGAGTGGTACGACGACCAAGCCCGAGGCTGCATCGCCCTGGCGAATCGGAACACCCGAAGCCACAGCCAGCGTGCGGTGGCCCGCAGCGATGTCAATCGACGTACTGATCGACATGGCGTAGTCGAGGGGCACGCTCTGCAGGGGGTGCCCCGTCGCGGGCTGGATGAGTTCGAGGGAGGTGCGCATATCCGCCGGATCCGAGAAGTCCAGGACTGCGGCGTAGAGCGCGGTGTAGTTGGGATTGACAGCGATGGAGAGGTAGCTGCGATCCGGCGACCCGCGCCGGATGAGGGTCAGCGAATCGCCCTCCTGGAAGTCGACCCGCAGCAGATCACCCGAGTCCGTGAGGGCGTAGGCGTGGGACCCGTCGGCGCTGGGCGCGAGCTGCGTCACCCGCCACTGCGGTGTGGCGATGCGATCGATGACTTCGTAGGCCCCTGTGGTCACGCCACCGACGCGCAAGATTTGGCCGCCGAGGCCGTCCATTGACGACAAGATGAGTTGATCGACGCGCGGGAGGTAGGTGACGTCATCGAGTCCGGGTGCGTTCATGGACGCGGACGCGACGCTCGCCGTGGCGACGTCAATGACCATGAGATGCGAGCTCCCCTGGCACACCGCCCACGCCGTCGTCCCCGACGGTGAGATGGCCACGTCGTGCGGTGAGCATCCGATCTCCACGGAGCTCGTGGTGCCCTCAGCGTCGACGAAGGTGACCGTGCGGGGATTGAACATCGCTGCGGCGATGACGCCCGTGTCGGAGACGGCGATGCCGTTGGCTGGCTCGGAGAAGGACGCGCCTGCATACGCCGCATCGGCGTACGACGTCGCGCCCGCTGCGCCCATGCCGAGACTCGCGGCGCAGGCAATGGCGACGGCCGTCAGACGCAGGCCCATCACACGAGCACCGGGAAGAGCGGGTGGTCCATCGGCGCACCGGCTGGCAGCTCGTCCGCGAGGCCGGCGAACTCCGGGGAGGTCCGCCACGCGCGCGGGGCATGGACCATGTCATCGCCCAGGAAGCGCAGGGAGAAGGCACGCCGCAGGGTCTGAGATCCGGCGGCGCCATGGAGTGTGAGCATGTGGAACCACACGGCGTCACCGGCTTGGAGTTCCCAGCCCAGGATCGGGTAGGCATCACGGTCGTCGTCGATGCGCGGGAGTTCGCCGAGCGTGCCCTCGGGGAACCATTTGGCCTGCTCATCGCGGAAGGTGCGCGGCATGAGCCAGGGACCCAGGTGGGAGCCTGCGACGAACTCCAGCGTCGACTCGCGCGGCACCGGGTCGAGTGGCATCCACATGGAGACGTTCTGGCGGCCCTCGACGTTGTAGTAGGGCTGATCCTGGTGCCATGGCGTGCGCTGCTTGGTCTTGGCTTCCTTGACGAGGAGATGGTCGTGATAGAGCCGCACGTGGTCGCTCGCCATGAGTTCGCGCGCGATGTGTGCGGCGGGTGAGGTGCGGATGAACTCCTCGTATTCGGGGATGCGCTGCCAATTGCAGAAGTCCTCAATGAACCGGCCGGTGTCGCTCTCCTCGCTTGCGACAGCGACGAGGGGTCCGGGCTCCGCGAGATTGCGTGCCACTCCCTCGCGGACGAGCTCGACCTGGGCGGGCGTGAAGCAGCCACGGATGACCACGGCCCCATTGCGGGCGTAGTCGGCCACGGCCTGCGGATCGACGTACGACATGGGGTGAGAGTAGCGCCGGACCCCGCCCGCGGGGTGAAGTGAGGCCCCGCCACTGGGTGAATCAAGCGTTGTGTGCGACAAACACTTCACCCTGCGTGCGACGGGCACGTCTTCGTAGTGACGCACACGCATGACTCTGCGCACTCGCCGTCGCATGCCGCGTCGATGTCAGACCGTCGACGTAGCGTCATGACATGCAGACCACTTCTCCCGCACATCAGGTGACTCCTCCCGCACATCAAGCAATGCGCGCCGCGCTGGCTACCCCGCCGATGGCGTCGAGTGAGGCTGCCAAGCGGCTGCTCGACCTGGCGGCCGAGGCGGGAATCGGAGGTCATGCCCTCTCTCTGCTCGAGCGCATCGACGTCGCGTCTCTCTGCACACACGACCGCGTCACCTACCTGCAGCAGGTGACGGCGTGTGGCGCGTGGTTCGAGGCCTTCCAGACCATTGCGACCGCGGCGGTTGCTGGGCCGACGACAGGTTGGCCCGAGGACGAGATCGACCAGCGGGTGCGATCCGAGGTCGACGAGGCGGGTGGGTCCGAGTTGTCCGAGGGTGAGCGCCTGGCCCTGAGCGCACGGGTGCGCGACGAAGCGTGGGAGGTGCGCGAGAGGGCCATCGCCCTCGAGGTGAGCATGGCCACGCGGGTGTCGCCGCGCACGGCGGGGCGCCGTATTGATTCTGCGCGACTGCTCGTGGAGTCGATGCCGCGCGCCCTTGGCCAGGCCTGGGAGGGCAATTGGGGCTACGGCCATCTGCGCGTGGCCGAGAAGGAGCTCATCGACGTCCCCGCTCCGCTGCGTGAGCAGGTGCTCAACGACGCGCTGCCCTACGCCGCGACCGACCATCCTCGCCGTCTCGGCGATCGTCTGCGCAAGTCGCTAGCCAAGCGCGATGCCGCCGGTATGGCCCAGCGCACCCGTGAGCGCGGCCAGGAGCGCGGTGTGACGATGTGGATGATGAAGGACGGGCAGGCTCGACTGGCCATCACCGGCCCCTATGACTCAGTGACCCAGACGATGCGGAGCTTGACCACCGTCGGACATGCGTGCCGCAGCGCGCATCGATCCGCTGAGCCGGATACGCCGTACTCCCTCGATGCCGCGCGCTTCGACAGCGCCGTGATGGCCGTGCAGCGGCTGCACGATGAGCTCGTAGGCGCACATATCCACAGCGACCCCGCGTCGCACGCTGGCAACCTGGCCACCGATATCCACAGCGACCCGGCGTCACACGCTGGCAACCTTGCCACCGCTATCCACAGCGACCCGGCGACGCACGCTGGCAACGTTGCCACGACCACCTCCGACCGAGACCTCCCCTCCGGGTGGACTCTGGCCGGCACTCCCGGGAGTCGTCCGCGCAAGCAGGCCGCGATCATCATCGATGCCGCTACGGCCCTACGCCTCGCCGAGGAGCCGGGCTTCGTGCCGGGCTATGGATGGGTGCCGGCCCCGATCGCCCGAGAGATCCTGGCGGATGCGGATTCCTGGCGCCGCTGGCTGCTCGATGATTCGACGCGCGCGATCATCGATGCTGGCGCCGTGCGCTATCGACCCAGCGCCGCACTGCGCGATCTCATCTCCGGTCGTGATGTCACGTGCACGGCTGACACCTGCACCCGGCCGGCTAGCGAGACCCAGGTCGACCACGCCATCGACTTCGACGGAAGCAACACCACACCGGCAAATCTCCACCTCGTCTGCGGTCCCGACCATCTGGCGGTAACGGCTGGCCACTTCGTCATCGATGCCGCCGATGACGGTCGCGCGCTATGGATCTCAACCCATTCCGGTCACGCCTACCCATCTCGCATCGATCCACTGCACGAGCGCGGGGAGCCGCGGGCAACCAGCGAGTGACACGGCAGACCGGTGCCTGACGCTCTCTCGCGGCGTCAGGCTCCGCCTCCGCCCGTTATCGACGCTAACGGACCGCTTAGCGTCGACAACGGGCGGAGCCGGAGCACGCGCGCGGCGCGCCTTTTGGCACACTCAACATATGGGCCTGTTCAGCCGACGCAAGCGCCATGCCGCCTGGGACCGCGGTAGCACGCGCGAAGACATCAAGCACCTCGAGGAGTTCACGCACTCCCGCACCGGAGTCGAGGCCTATCTCGAACCCGTCACCATGGCCACGGAGACCACCGTCGTGCTCGTCGCCGCGGATGGTGAGTGGACCCGCCGTCGCGTGGAGTCACCCAGCGAAGCAGCCGACCTCACCCGCAAGTGGGGCATCCCGCTCTACGACACCCAGAAGGTTGGCTACCCACCCCGGATGCGCGAGTGGACCGAGCGCAACAAGCGCGAGCGCGGCACGCTCTAGAGAACCACGGTCGAGAGGGGCGCGCTCCAACCGTTCACGCTCCAACGGTGCACGCTCTAGCGCATCACCCTCTGGGCTCGGCCCGACAGTCCGCCCCGCCGCCTACTCAGTGAGCAGGCCGCCCAGCCTCGCAAGGAGCAGGGCCTCGGCTAGCACCATGCGCTCCAACTCCTGGAGGTCGACCGACTCATTGGGCGCGTGAATGAGCGCACCCGGGTCCTCCGCGCCCATGAGCATGATCTCGGCGGCCGGCGCCACATCGGCGAGCGCGGCGAGCAGCGGGATGCTCCCACCCTCGCCGGCCTCGGCGGGAGCCTTGCCGAATGCCGCCTCCATCGCCCAGCGCGCCGCCGCATAGGCGGGACCATCAGTGGCAATGGCGCAGCCGCGCCCCTGCTCCCCCGGTGTCACCGTGACGTCCACGCCCCAGGGCGCTGCTGAGCGCAGGTGCTCGCACAGCGCGTCCATGGCCGCCTGCGTGTCCGTGCCCGGGGGCAGCCGCAGCGACACCTTCGCCCGTGCATGGGGAATCACGGCGTTGATAGCACCGGCAACCGGCGGAGCGTCGAGCCCGATCACCGACACCGCGGGCCGCGTGACGAGCCGGTCCGTGAGCGGGCCCGTGCCGAGCAGCGGCTGGTCCGGGCGCATGCCGAGTTCCTTCCGGAACTCCGCCTCATCGGCCTGCGCACCCGTCCACGGATACCCCGGCACGATCGTGGTGTCTCCGTGCTCATCCCGCAGCGTGTCCAGGATCCGGATAAGCGCGAGGAGCGCATCGGGGGCCGGACCGCCGTACATCCCCGAGTGAGCGGGCCGCGGCAGCGTGCGCACCTCGACCGTGGCATCAACGAGGCCGCGCAGCGCCGCGACGAAGGTCGGCTCGCCCAGCGCCCGATTGCCGACGTCGGCGATGACGATGACGTCGGCCTGCGCGATCTGCGGATGCTCGAGCACATACTCCGGCAGCGGACCGCCGCACTCCTCCTCGCCCTCAATCAGCGCGACCACCTGCACCGGCACGTGCCCGAGCACGCGCTGCAGTGCGCGGATCGCACCCAGGTGCATGGCGATCCCGCTCTTGTCATCGGCAGCCCCTCGCCCGTGGAGACGACCATCGCGCACAGTCGGCTCGAAGGGCGGCGTGATCCAGGCATCAAGATCACCAGCGGGTTGTACGTCGTAGTGCGCGTAGAGCAGCACGCGGGCTGCTCCCTCGCCCACACGGCCGACCACCGCGGGCTCGCCGCCGTCGATAGGCAGAAGCTCAGTCTGCATGCCAGCATCGGCGAAGAGTCTCCGCGTCTCCTCCGCCGCCTCGCGCACCGGCTCACGGGGAAAGCCCGCGAAGGCGCATGAGGGGATGCGCACGAGGTGCTCGAGGTCCGCCTGCAACTGCGGCATGAGCTCGTGGACGGCCTGGCGCAGGGAGTCAACGGTGCAGGCACTCATGGACGCAGGCTAGCGCGCGGGAGGGCACCGTCTCCGCCCGTTATCGACGCTAAGCAGCCCGTTAGCGTCGATAACGGGCGGAGACGGAGCGACACCAATCAGGACCCGCTACTTCTTCTTGACGCCCTTGGCCGCCTTGCGCGCAGCCCTCGCTTCACGCGCCTGCTGGTCGAGCACCTCGGCCTGCTCCAGTGTCGGCGCGGATCCGCCGAGTCGCGCCGGGATCCACCAGGGTGAGCCGTCGTAGGGATAGCGCGCCACCGTCTGGTCCAGCAGGTCGCGCATGCGCGAGCGCAATTCGACCGTGAGCGCTTCGGCGTCCTGCCCGCGCTTGGGGTGCATCGGCTCGCCGACAGTGATCGCCACGACCGTGCCGCGAGAGAAGTCCTTGTGACCGTAGGACAGGATGCGCGCGCCACCGAGGATGCACATGGGGATGAGGGGTACGTCGGCCGCGATGGCGATGCGCACCGCACCCGTCTTGATGTCCTTGATGTCCATGGCGCGGCTCATCGTCGCCTCGGGGAAGATTCCGACGAGCTCAC
>Ga0194133_10004246_pt1 | contig 19462 bp, 18 predicted proteins | sample TA2KigOf40mmetaG_FD_155448 | JGI IMG/M metagenome (GOLD analysis project Ga0194133, IMG submission 155448) | Freshwater microbial communities from Lake Tanganyika, Tanzania - TA2015055 Kigoma Offshore 40m | ecosystem: Environmental > Aquatic > Freshwater > Lake | place: Tanzania: Lake... | reverse complement strand
CGGGGGCAGGTGACGGAGCTCAAGGGGGCGCGGCGGCTCGTGGTCTGGATCCCCAGCATCGGGCGGGGGCTCCTCTGCACGCTCGGCGATGCCGCCGTGACGCGGGTGACGGGGGCTGCGGCGTGACGACGGACGAGACGCTCGAGTATCAGGCGCTCCGGCGGTTAGCCGAGGGGCCGGTGGCGAACCAGCGCTCGCTGGCCGAATCGCTCGGGGTGAGCCTAGGGAAGGCGAATTATGTGATCCGGGCGCTGGTGGCCCGTGGGTGGGTGACGATGGAGAACGTAAGTCGGAATCCCAACCGGCTCGGGTATGCCTATCTCCTGACGCCGAAGGGGCTGACGGAGAAGGCGAAGCTGACCCGCCGCTTTCTCAAGCGGAAGGTGGCGGAGTACGAACAGTTACAGCAGGAGATCGATATACTCGCCCGTGAGGCGGGGGTGACGGACATACGCACGCTGGCGAGTTAGGCGCGCGGTCAAAGATCGTACGTTCGCTGGGCCAGTCGCCAATTGGGACTGACCCTGCCGCCGTATTTCCAGCACCAGCCGATAATGAAAAATCGAACTCAGAAACAATGATCCGAAACCATTTTTTCGAATGAACAACACCGACACAGAAAAGCATAATCAGGTTAATCAAGCCTCCGGGCCCTTGAAGGTAGCCGTCATCGGGACGGGGTACGTTGGCTTGGTTGCCGGAGCCTGTTTCGCCGAAACAGGAAATGATGTGATCTGCGCAGACATAGACAAGGGAAAAATTGATGGGCTCAAGCGCAATGAGTTGCCCATTTACGAACCGGGTCTTGAGGAGCTCGTCGAGCGAAACCAGGCCGAAGGCAGACTGCGGTTCACCACGGATGTCGGCGAGGCTGTGGCCGATGCAACGGTGGCATTCATCGCAGTGGGTACGCCACCCGATGAGGACGGATCTGCCGATCTGCGCTACGTGCTTGCGGTTGCCGAGCAGATCGCGCGCCACGCCACGCGTGAAATCGTTGTCGTCACGAAGAGCACCGTGCCGGTCGGGACGGCTGCGAAGGTACGGGCAGTGTTGACGAGCAAAGCAAAGGTGCCATTCCACGTCTGCTCCAATCCCGAATTTCTCAAGGAAGGAGCTGCCATCGAAGACTTTCTAAAGCCCCACCGTGTCGTAGTTGGCACGGACCATCCGACGGCACGCGCGGTAATGGATGCGCTATATGCACCATTCGTGAGAACGGGAAAACCGATCATCCACATGGATATCCCGTCGGCGGAGATGACTAAATATGCGGCCAACGCCATGTTGGCAACGCGAATCTCGTTCATGAATGAGATCGCCAATCTTTGCGATCGGGTGGGGGCAAACGTCGATTTCGTGAGGCGAGGCATCGGGAGCGACTCGAGAATAGGGCCATCGTTCCTCTTTCCGGGTCCGGGATATGGTGGCTCCTGCTTCCCCAAAGACGTGCAGGCGCTCATGCGTACGGCGGAAACGGTCAACTTGCGACTTGAGGTCGTGTCTGCAGTGGAACAGGCTAACGCCAGACAAAAGCGTCTGGCGGCAGACCGTGTGCGGTCGGCAATCGGTGGCTCGCTCGCAGGTCGCCGTTTGGCGGTGTGGGGTCTAGCGTTCAAGGCCAACACCGATGACATGCGCGAAGCACCAGCTCTGACCTTCATCGAGGACGTTTTGGAGGAAGGCGCGTCCGTGGTTGCCCACGACCCTGAAGCGCTCACCGAGGCTCGGCGCCGACTAGGCAACCGAATTGCCTATGCAGACGCACCGTACGATGCGCTGATCGACGCCGACGCATTGGTCATCATGACTGAGTGGAACGTGTATCGCAACCCAGACCTTGCGCGAATTAAGGCCGCTATGGCTTCGCCGCTCGTCATCGACCTACGCAATCTGTATGAGCCGACGCGAATGGCTGCACAGGGCTTTCGCTACGTGAGCATTGGCCGTCCGACTGGAGTAGCAACATGAGGGTGTTGATCACCGGCTCGGCTGGCTTCTTAGGCTCCCATCTCACAGACCGTTTTCTCGCGGATGGCCATGAGGTCGTCGGTTTAGACAACTTCCTGACCGGCAACCCGGAGAACCTCGCGCACCTCATAAATGAACCTCGGTTCACCTTCCTACGCCACGACATCTCAGAATTCACATACATCGCAGGACCGCTTGACGGTGTACTTCATCTAGCGTCCCCAGCCAGTCCGATTGACTATCTTCGCTACCCGATACAGACGATGAAGGTAGGGTCGCTCGGTACGCTCCATGCGCTCGGCATTGCGAAGGAAAAGGGTGCACGGTTCCTGCTCGCATCTACCTCAGAGATCTATGGCGATCCGCTGGTGCACCCACAGCCAGAGTCCTACTGGGGCAATGTAAACACCATCGGCCCGCGTGGCGTGTATGATGAAGCAAAGCGCTTTGCAGAAGCGCTCACCATGGCATACCATCGAGCCCACGCTGTGGAAACCCGCATTGTTCGAATCTTCAATACGTATGGGCCACGCATGCGACCCGATGATGGGCGGGTGGTTTCAAACTTCATCGTACAAGCTCTCGCCGGACGACCGCTGACCATCTACGGTGACGGTTTGCAGACGCGCTCGTTCTGCTATGTGAGTGACGAAATTGAGGGAATCTACCGGTTGTTCATGGATGGAGACGCACACCCCACCAACATTGGGAATCCAGATGAGTTCACAGTCGCCCAGCTTGCTGAACTGGTGCTGATGGAGACTGGAAGCACTTCTAAGGTTGAGCGTCGTTCCCTTCCAGAGGACGATCCGAAAGTCAGGCAACCGATAATCACTCGGGCCAGGGATCAGCTCGGTTGGACACCTTCGGTTCCTCTCAGAGAAGGAATTCGTCGCACCATTCCTTGGTTCAGGCAATCCTTGAATACTGCGCGGATCGAACCTCGGCCCTAGGACGATGGCTCGCTGGGGAGCGAAAGCGACACCCAAGTCAGAGTGGCCGCGCACTATGAGCGCGGAGCCGCCATTGGCCGCCGTGACACGGGTGACCGGGGCCGTCGCGTGACGACGTATGAGACACTCGAATATCAGGTGCTTCGAAGGCTGGCCGATGGGCCGGTGGGGAACCAGCGCTTGCTGGTCGAATCGCTCGGGGTAAGCCTGGGGAAGGCGAACTATGTAATTCGGGCGCTAGTGGCCCGTGGGTGGGTGACAATGGACATCGTGAGTCGAAAACCCAACCGACACTCGGGTACGGATCTCTGCTCACGCGAAAGGGGCTGTCGGCAAAAGGAAAGTTGACCCGCCGCTTTACGAATGGTTGATGCAGGAGACTGATGCCCTCGCCCGAAAGGTAGGGGTACCGAAAACTCGCGCACGAGCAGGATAGAAAGCGTGAAAGGTGGTTTTTTCTCGTCGGGCCAGTTCATATAATTGGACTGACCGTGCCGCCGTACTGAATTCAGATTCAACGCCAATCACTTCCAACAAGCAAGAACGACTCACTCACACCAAAAACCAATGTCTTCAGTCTCAAAACCAGACACAAAGCAATTTCTGATCACCGGCGGTGCGGGATTTGTAGGATCACACCTGGCCGATGCACTGCTCAGCATCGGTCACAAAGTTGTCGTAATTGACAACCTCAGCACCGGCCGCCTGGAAAACATTTCGCATCTACTTGATCACCCACTGTTTCGCATGGTGCGAGCCGATGTGAATGACGCCATAGTACTGGATAGATACGCATCCGAATCACAAGTCATCATACACCTCGCGGCCGCGGTTGGTGTCAAGCTCATTGTAGAACGTCCGGTTCACACGATTGAGACCAACATCATGGGGACCGAAGCCGTGCTTGTTGCGGCGCAAAGATATGGATGTCGAACGCTCATCGCAAGCACATCGGAAGTGTTCGGAAAGGGAGCGCGCGTCCCATTCCACGAGGATGACGACGTCGTGTTGGGAAACACGACGAGGCATCGCTGGGCTTACGCAGCCAGCAAAATGATTGACGAGTTTTTAGGGCTTGCCTACTTCACCGAACGAGGGTTGCCCGTGGTCGTAGCGCGCCTATTCAACACGGTAGGACCTAGACAAACTGGCCACTACGGCATGGTAATTCCAACATTCATGCGCCAAGCGCTGCTGGGCAAGCCAATCACGATTCATGGTAGCGGAGAGCAGCGTCGCTGCTTTTGTGATGTGCGAGACGTCGTACGGGCCTTAATCAGTTTGAGCGAACACCCCAATGCTCTTGGAAGAGTGTTCAATGTAGGGGGAACCAGAGAGATAACAATAAACGAATTGGCTGATCTAATAATAGCAGCAACAAGGTCAAAGTCCGATGTCAGAAAGATTCCTTACGAGGAAGCCTACGGCCCAGGCTTCGAAGATATGATGCGGCGAGTTCCAGATACATCTAGAATAGAGTCGCTAACTGGATGGGCTCCAACCATTACTCTCGAGTCAACCATCGAAGCCGTACGAGACCACATGACTGAAACCGAACTGCGTCGCTAACTCGAAAACAATACAACTCCTAACGGGTCCTTACACATGACTAGAGTATTAATAACAGGCGTAGCGGGATTCATTGGATCACACGTCGCTGACCACTGCTTGAAGCTCGGTTACGAGGTCGTTGGGGTCGATGATCTTTCCGGGGGATTCAGGGAAAATGTTCCAGTGGGCGTGAACTTCAAGATCGGATCGATCACCGACCCTCTGTTCATCCGCCAATTATGGAAAGATGGCCGATTTGATTACGTATATCATCTTGCCGCGTACGCCGCCGAAGGCTTGAGCCATTTCATTCGGCGATTCAATTATGAGACAAACCTCGTTGGTTCTATTAACCTAATCAACGAATCAGTCAAGAACGACGTTTCGTCGTTCATCTTTGCGTCATCCATCGCGGTCTATGGTGCAGCTCAAACGCCGATGACCGAAGATACTATACCACAGCCAGAAGATCCTTACGGCGTTTCCAAGTATGCCGTCGAACTCGATTTAGCGGCTGCGAACCACATGTTCGGTATGCCTTACGTCATCTTCCGCCCACATAATGTGTATGGCGAAAGACAGAATATCGCAGACAAGTATCGCAACGTGATCGGAATCTTTATGAACCAAGTGTTACAGAACAAGCCGATGACCATATTTGGAGACGGAATGCAAACACGTGCCTTCTCGCACGTAAACGATGTGGCGATACCCATTGCCCTCGCCCCGTCGCTACCTCAAGCGGCCGGCAAGACATTCAATGTGGGTGCCGATCAGCCCTACACCGTGCGCGAACTCGCTGAGGAGGTCGCTCGAGCTTTTGGCGTACAACCCGAGGTCGTGCACCTTGAAGCGAGAAAGGAAGTCGTTCATGCATTTGCTTCGCATGACGCGGCGCATCGCGTTTTCGGTACTCGCGAAGCCATTTCCTTGCGGGACGGCATTGACAGAATGGCAAAGTGGGTCAAGAAAAGAGGACCGATGAACCCAGTCGAGTTTAACAACATCGAAATCATGCGAAACCTCCCCCAGTCGTGGCTACCGAATCGAAGCAAATGAATGTCAAACTGAGTGTCTGCATCACCACTCATAACCGATCTAAAGGTCTTGACCGTACGTTAGAGAGTTTGGCCAATCAGACAAGACTGCCGGACGAAATCGTTGTTAGCGATGACGCCTCGAAGGATGAGACGCAACGAGTGGTTGAACGCTGGAAAGAACGATTGCCGCAGATAAGGTATGTTCGCAGCGACACGAATTTGCGAATGCCAGGCAACCTCAACGTCGCCGTCAGCGCTTGTTCGGGTGATTTCATAGCCAACCTCCACGATGCAGATCAGATTGCTCCGACATTGTTAGAAAAATGGGAGAGAGCCCTCACGGAATCTCCCTCCGCCGGGTTTGTGTTTTGCGGAATCAAAGGATGGCCGCAGTCCACTGAAGGGGGTGATGGTATTATCTTACATCAAGTCAAGCCCTTGACCCCTGGAAGAACATTTTATGAACAGCATATGAAGCACAGGTTCTCATCGATTGTATGGGGAACTGTTATGGCTCGTCGAACCGCATATAACCTCCTGCTACCCTTCGATGCCACATTTGGATTTACGAGTGACGTAGATATGTGGATGCGCATGTGTCTCCTCTATGATGTAGCGTACGTTCGTGAACCGTTAATTACCCTTGATCACTCCCCAACGAACGAACGAGGGAATGGGGTGAATTGGCAGTGGGTACAGACTGCTCGCGCGATGCAGCTCGCAAACCTTAAACGATTTTATGGTGCTGAGCCTGTGCGCCTTCATCGCGAACATCGCGTGAATCGCCGCAAGTACGCAATTTACCTGCTTAGACGTATAGCCGGACGTGTGTGGCACCACGACCCACAGGGCGTGATCAAAGGATTATCACTCTTAGTGGGCGCCATCAAATTGCCACACGATTCTAAGAACGCTTCAGATGACTGACGCACTACGAGTACTGCTGGTTGGTAGCTTTGCTCCAGGTGCGCTAGAGCGCTCGTATGCCAATGCATTTAGCGCCATCGGGTGCCATGTATCACAGTTCGATATGCCAGCGGCCATCGAACGGAACGTACGTTTTCGCATCCTTGGGCAACATATCAATCGATTTATTCCGGTCGAGCCGTGGATTGCCAAGGCTAATCGCGAGCTATTCTTGGCGTCTCGTGCTTTCCGCCCTGACCTGATCGTTGTCTTTGGGCAAACTATGGTGCGAGCAGGAGCTTTGGCGCAGATTCGAAGCAGCCTAGGTTGCAAGCTCGCATGGATTTGGCCTGACACGATGGTTTTTCTTCGAACCGAAGTCATTCAAAGCCTTCCGTTATACGATTATGTGGGTTCATATAGCGAAGCGTCTGTAGAGCAACTCAGAAAACTTGGCGCGGCTCACGCTGCGTGGCTTCCGTTAGCAGCCGACCCAGCAATGCACGCCAAGCCCGCGGCGTCTATTTTCTCAGTGGACGTCGGATTCATTGGGCAATGGCGCCCTGAGCGCGAAGTGGTCATGTCTGAACTGATGACCAATCTACCTAACCTCGAAATAAAGATTTGGGGACCCGATTGGGGCCGTCGCTGCCGTGGTAACAGGCAAATATTGAACGCCTGGCAGGGAAAATCATTGTACGCGGGCGAGTTTGCGGCCGCCGTAGCTTCCTGCAAGGTGCATTTAAACCTGATTGACCCAACCAATTATCCAGCAGCCAATATGCGCTTTTTTGAATTGTTAATGGCTGGAGGGTTTCAGGTGACGTCCGATTGTCCAGAAATGAGGCAAGAATTTCGCGATCAAAAGGAGGTTGTCTACTTCAGGGATACCGAAGCACTGCTTTCGCAGGTTCAACGGTATCTGGCAGATGATGAGCAGCGACACGAAATAGCAGAGCAAGGCTTAAGGTTGGTACGTGAGGGACACATGTATACCCATCGAGTGCGACAGTTAATGTCTTCTTTGGCTTTTTAAGCATGCACAGTCATGGCACGCAGATGCAGCACACGCGGAGCGCTAATAAGTTAATTGCTGCCACCGCTCCAGAAGCCTAGTACGTGTTAAATAGTGTGCGCGGAGCTGCGAACGTTGCCGTACGAATGCTTCGCAACGATTGGATACAAGCGATCCTTTCGAATGCTGCACTTGGCGTGTTCGGTCTACTTAGCGCAAGTGTCGTTGCGCGCATGCTCGGTCCCGAAGCGCGCGGAGCGTTTGCAGCAGTTCTACTTTGGGGAGGATTCCTTTTTGCGGCACTTGGCCTTCCTGGCGTCCAAGGAGTTGTGTTCGCCTGGAGTCGAGCCGATAATCCCGAAAGTAAGTCGCGGGTGCTGGGTGCCTCGATCGCCCTAGCAGGAGGCTTCAGCTTCCTTGCGATACCTGTCGCAGTCATCATTAACCGATCTTCGTTACACCGCATTGAAGCCTTCGACGGTATCTCCGCAGCGACCGTCTACTTGGCAGCAATGCCGCTAACCCTCTATGCTGGCATTCTCGGGGCCGCCTTGCTCGCCGAAGGTAAGACGGGGGACTTTTGGGGCATACGCGTCCTCAACAGCATCACGTACCTAGGTTTACTTCTCATCCTGTGGGCGTTTGGTACACCGACGGTCTTCGGGGCGACGATCGCGGCCGCATGTGGCATCACCTGCAGTGCTGCATGGGCCAGCACACGATTTATTGCGCAATTGGGAATACGGCCTCGATGGGACCGAAAACACGTGAGCGCCTTGGCTCGATATAGCGGCATGACAAACTTGGCGGGCTTGCCAGCACAGCTCAACATGCGAATGGACCAAGGTCTGATGGCCATCTTGTTGCCGACCGCGGTTCTTGGGCAATATGCCGTGGCATATTCTTGGTCAACAATTGTCACGTTACTTGGTGGGGGATTTTCATCAATTCTATTAGCTCGTAGCTCCGTACCAAATCGCGACACGGTCCATCCTTTATCAGAGACGCTGTCCCGTTATCGACGAGTGGCACTTGCGGTGACAGCCATCGGTTTGCTCGCCATGACCATGGCACCGTTTGGCATTTCGTTATTGTTTGGTCCAGCATATAGTTCCGCTCTGTGGCCCGCGGTCGTTCTTTGCATCGCTAACATCTTTCTCACCTTGTCTCAGTGCTTGCACGAGATAATCCGAGGACTCGGACATCCCAAACTTGGTGTACCAGCAGAATTTGCTGGATTAGCGGTAAACGGTCTGTCCCTGGTGCTCCTGCTCGCTCCGCTTGGTGCGATTGGTGCCGCGATAGCGTCCCTCCTGGGCTACATCACCACCCTTGCCGTATTGGCCTTTCAGCTTGATCGGCGATACCCAGGTCACGTAAATCGCCAATTCATTCCGAGCCGAAACGATATCGACCAGACGAAAAGAGAGATCTTTGCACTACTCTCAAGACTCCCTGCAATAAATAAGTCGGAAACCTCGAAGGGTGAGGATAGTTGCTCGCACTAGAAATTCACACCGCACTCGCTGCCTCGCGCGTTCGAATTCGCTCACTCTTAGTGGGTGTGGGCGCGTGGACAGGACTCTGGGTACTCGCTGCACTTCATACGCGTCTCGATCGACATGCGGCGCTCGAACTCGCCTGCGCGCAGGGGGTTCTCGCAGGTGTAGCAATGTGGGTATTTTCGGCATCACTACCGCAGATTAAGTCGCGCGCGGGGCTGTGGATGCTCCCTGTTTTTGCCCTGCACGTCATGCTGTATTACGGCGTCTTCAACATAATTCCGGCGCTATTCCCTGAATGGCGTCCTGAGTTAATCGTCCTGCTCGTCCTCTATCGAATTCCATCGTCGCCGGTGACGGCCTACACAGTGGCGACAGTCGCAGCAATCATGCTACTCCTCGGAGTGCAGTGTGGCTCCCGGTTCGCGCAGATAATACGTCGCCGACGCGCCGAGGATCCGGTGCTGCCGGCGCAAGATGGGCGTCTCTTCTGGATGCCTGGCTACCAGATGTCGGTATCAATCGCCGTCAGCTTGTCCGCTGTAATTGTGCTTGCGACGGTGCGGTATGGTCCGGAATTCGGGATTCTCATGACCGACATTGACCGCGTGAGCGCGCTACCACTGTGGGAGCAATTGCTTTATCACGGCATTTTTCCTTTTCTCCCCCTGCCATCGTTACTTGCGACAAATGCGCTGCTCATCGCTCCGTCGGCTTCAGCGAAGCGCTGGTCCATCCTACTCCTGGCCGTGGTCGCCGTCCTTGGCCTTGTCTCGCTATCGATCTGGGGCATGCGCACACCCGCACTCATGGTTTTTGCGTTGCCAATGAGTCTCTTCGTGTATGCAAAAAAAATGCACTGGAAAAAGCTGGTTCTTCCAGGGATACTTCTCACCGTCAGTGTGTATGTGGTGGTCACGATTGCTCGACTTGGAGAAATTGGATCTCAGCTACTCGGTAACAGGGCGAGCGTGTCGCAAGTGATGAGTCTCGCGCGGTCAAGTGGCGAGAATGATCAGCTCTTGCAGCAGGCGGCTTCGGACATATCATATCGTAACTCTGGTCTTGAGACGTCCGCGTCAATTTTTACCGGTCAGAACATGGGGGCGATTCCGCACCCCTTATATGGAAAAGTGACCGCAGCCGGCTTTCTGCAGGCCCTCCCCGCCTCAATACGGCCGCGAGTCGACATCCCGGAGCGACTCAAAACCGCTCCATCGCACTTCGGCTGGTTTGCGCCTGGTGATTGGGTCACACCACTTCTCAGCGAAGTGTTGCTGGACTCCGGACCATGGTTGGCGCTTATGCACGGACTCTTGATCGGACTCCTGTTGACGGTGGTTGATGACCTCTTCTTGCTGATAGGCCAGCACCCCACCTTTCAGTCTCTACTGGTGATCCGTTTTGCGTGGCTCCTGCTCCTTCTCCACGCGCCCTCAGTCGCAGAATTGACGCTAATGTTCTTCAAAGCATCGGTTGGCTTTGCTTTGTTCTTCATAATCGTAAGTTTTGTGGCACGGATTCGACGAAAGACGCGTCATGCCACAATACGTTCAATCAAGACTTGAACGAATCAATTATGCCCTGTCCCATTTGCAGTGGACCAACTGGAACGCCAAAGTGGCTTTCGTCGCGCCTGTCCATCGTCCGGTGCCTCAACTGTGGTTTTCGGTCTGCGGATCTTGACACATGGATCTCGCCATACACTGATCGAGACTATCACGTTGGGCACGATGCAACCATGATTCAACCGCACGCACCGCTACATCGACATCGAGTTGCAGAAATCTTGTGATACGTGCCTGGTGGGCGAGCGGTCGATCTCGGGTGCGGCCTGGGTGAGACCACTATCGCACTCGTGGATGCTGGCTTTGAGACAATCGGTGTAGACGATAGTCGGTCGTCCATAGAACGACTGCAACGCGAGTACCCTCACATTAGGTGGGTCTGCACAGGGATTGGGCCCTTTCTCGCAGTGGAGGCGCAGTTCGATCTCATCACGCTCTATCACGTACTTGAGCACATTCCAAAACCACGTACCCTCATGGAAACAATTACACGCGCGTTGACTCCGTCGGGTGTGCTGGTCATCGAAGTTCCAAACACCGCCGGCCTCCATGCGCGACTGCAGGGATACCAGTGGCAATATTGGCTTGATCACCACGTGAATTACTTTGACAACACATCACTGTGTCGGCTACTTGAACCAATAGGACTGAAGCAGATTGCACGCAAGACGAAGTTCCATTTCAACTGGCCGCAGGGCAAGTTTTTTCGGGACGCATCGCACGATCTCCTGCGCGGGATCGGATTTGGCGATGTGTTGACAACGTATTGGACCAAGGCACGGCATGGATGACCAGAGCACGATGGAAAAGGTCGGAGTATTCATGCTCGGATCCCTTGGGGATACCATCACCACGATCCCAGCTCTTCGTGCCATCGTGCGCGCAACCGGAAGTGCAAAACGAATAGTGATTATTCACGATCGCATCGGCACGGGATTAGCCGGCCCCAAAGACATACTCCCGTCTGTTCTTGGGATTCAACACTACGTTGAATATGATGCCGCGGGTGCGTTCAGTTCGACCGTAAGGCTACTTTGGCAGTTACGACGGGCTCGCCTTTCGGATGTTTTCTATCTCGCTCCTGCCGAACGAACGCCGTACCAGGTAGCTCGCGATCGCTGGTTCTTTAGGGCGGCTGGAGTGCACCGGCTCATTGGGTTTTATCCCTTCTCTGCTACGGAGCTCTATCCCGCCGAGGCAGACGGCCGTCCAGCTCGGGTGCCACCCGAGGCACACTGGAGATTGGAGCGGCTCCGCCGCGCAGGCATTCCGGTTGATCCAGACAACGATGTGAAAGTCCCATATCTCACCGTAAATGGATTACCGGAGAACGAAGCGGTGAGATGGCTTGCGGCACATCGTAGGTATCCAGACCGTCCATTGATCGCATTATGCCCAGGAGGAAAGCAAAAAGCCAACCTCTGGGCATTTGATCGATGGGTGTCTCTTGCGCGCTCACTAGTTGGCGACAAAAAGATAGAGATTGTCATTGTCGGCGGTGTTGCAGAAGAGGCTATGGGTCGAGCCATAGTGCAGGAAGCGGGCGAAGGTATCAGCGCCGCCGGCGCGCTCGGACCACTTGCCTCCGCGGCCCTGCTTCACCGATGTGAGTTGGTTGTAGGTCTTGACTCAGGCGCGATACACCTCGCAGCAGCGGGTGGGACACGCTGTCTCGTATTGTTTGGAGCGCGAGAGCATCCTGGACGATGGTACCCAATCGGGCCCGATCATATCATACTGAGGCACGACCCACCCTGCGCTGGCTGCCGTGCTCGTGAGTGTCCACTACCGTCGCATCCATGTATGACTGCTCACACGACGCATGACGTCCTTGCTCAGATACGTGCCCTTGTAATGCTTGCAACAAAGCGCAACAGCAAATAGCGCCTGTCGCCAGTCTCCAACCCATGCCACGAAGACAACAGGAGAAGACATGCATCCACACCCGACCGAACAAGCGCCGCCAGAACCACGGCCAATACGCATACTCACCTTGCTCCACGTGCTTCTCACCAGCCGAAGAAAGATTGTCCTTTTAATTCTGGGAATTGTTATCCCCCTTGCGTTGCTTCAGCTTAACATGGCGCGCGATTATTCCGTTGATGCCTCCTTCGTTCCACAGTCAAGGCGAACGCCCAACGGCTTAGCTGGTGTCGCGTCACAGCTTGGCATATCGAGTGCACTTCAGACCGACGCAAACGCAAGTCCGGCGTTCTATGCCGACCTTGTGCGATCACGAGCTTTGCTAGGTCCCATTGCGGCAGAGTCGGTTTTGGTGACTGTCGACGGACAAAAGCGAGCCATGACCATCGCAGACATTTATCGGATTCGAGAGAAGACATCAGAGGATACCCGTGAAAGCGTGATTGAGCGACTCAGCCGAGAAGTAAGCTCTAATTCGGTGCAAAAAACAGGAGTCGTGAATCTGCGTGTGACTAGTAATAATCCGGAGGTGGCGCTTGCCATCAGTCGGCGGCTGCTCACACTGCTAAATGAGTTCAACCTGAACGTCCGTCAGAGCCAAGCATCAGCGGAGCGACGCTTCTCAGAAAATCGCCTAGGTGAGGTGAGTGCTGCCCTGCGACGGTCTGAGGCTGAGCTCGGAAGCTTTCTCAGCAGCAATCGGAGTGTTGACGAATCCCCGACCCTACGGTTTGAACAGGAGAGCCTAGAGCGAGAAGTCTCACTGCAGCAGGAATTATATCGTACGCTCAGTGCGGCGTATGAACAAGCGCGACTTGATGAAGTCCGAGACACTCCGGTAATTACAATTCTGCAAGCCCCCGAATATCCCGTACGTCCAAATAGCCGAGGTCTGATTCCCAAGACAATGCTTGCTCTGTTCCTCAGCACCTTAGTTGGCGTACTTTGGGGGATATCGGTCCGAAACACGTTGGCGGAAAGCGAGGATGAACAGCACGAGAGAGAACAGGTTGCAAGGCTGTGGCAAGATACCTTAAGCGACTTTCGCCGCCCTTGGCTCATTTTCAAACAAGAGTCCGCCCATCAGTAGCACTGATCAAAACCCTAGCATGCATGTAGTCATAGCCATTCGGTGTGAAGAATGGATTTGCGCCCAAAGGAAGAACACGACGTCGTGAGGACATGAGCAGCAACTCCCGATTACGCGTACTGGTAACCGGCGCATCCGGCTTCATCGGTAGAGCACTAGTCGATGAATTGTGCCAGCATGGCTATCTGGTGACTGCAGCGTCACGCAGGCCGCTTACAGTGTCGCCACAGGTCAATGCGGTACAACTGTGTCACGATTACAACCAGCAGGACTGGCGCGCTCTCTTTCGAGAAGTCGACCACGTGGTGCACTGTGCCGCACGAGTCCATGTCATGAGCGATCGGGCTCCGGATATGCTTCAAGCATATCGTGATGCCAACGTACGGACTACTCTCACATTGGCGCATCATGCAGCTCAACACGGGGTGCGTCGCTTTATCTTTCTCAGTACAACGAAAGCGGTTCGGGAACAGACCGCACCCGGTGTACCGCTTACGCCGCATGATCTTCCAACACCGACTGATCCATACGGTATATCAAAACATGAAGCTGAAGTCGGACTTCTTCGCTTAGCATCTAACACAAAGATGGCCGTCGTAACGATTCGTCCACCGCTGGTGTACGGACCAGGGGTCGGAGCCAACTTTGCGGCGATAGCTAGATGGATTGCTCGAGGGGTACCGCTACCGCTTGCAAATCTCACGTCTAATCGCAGGAGCTTCGTCTCCAGAGATAACCTGCTAAGTCTCATTTTACGGTGTCTGCATCATCCAGCCGCACCAGGTAGAGCATACTTTGTTTCCGACGGCGAAGATCTTTCCACCGCATCTCTGGTACGTCGAATAGCGGGGGCCATGAACCGAAAAGCGCTTCTGTTTCCTGTTCCGTCAAAGATGATGCGCGTAGCAGCCTCTCTGTGTGGACAGGCACCAATTTGGGTTCGATTGGCTTCGTCTCTTCAGGTGGATATTCAATGCACTCGTGATGAGCTGGGGTGGGAACCTCCGTTCAGTGTTGATGAAGGACTCCGTCGCTATGTCATTTCGGTAATGTCACAACGTAAGCCAAATATATGAAGCGCGTTTTTGATATGACGCTTGCATCGATATCAATTGTGATTCTCCTGTTGCCAATGATCATCGTCATTGTCCTCGTGCGCCTTTCGTCACCAGGTCCGATCCTATACTGGTCACAGCGTATCGGAAGGAACAATGTCCAGTTTCGAATGCCGAAGTTTCGTACCATGCTGACAGAAGCGCCGGTTGTCGCGTCACATCTGCTGGTACAGCCTTCCGCATATCTCACCCCAGTAGGACGCATTCTCCGAAAGACGTCTCTCGACGAAGTGCCGCAGTTATGGTGCATTCTTAGAGGCGACATGTCATTCGTAGGACCGCGGCCAGCACTCTTCAATCAATACGATCTGATCTCGCTTCGTGAAAGTTGTGGCATTCACACGGTGAGACCTGGGCTTACTGGCCTCGCCCAAATTCGCGGGAGAGATGACCTAACCATCGACCAAAAGGTGGCTTATGACGAGGCGTATGTGAAAAGACAGTCGATGTGGCTAGATCTCTCAATTATAGCGCAGACCATGCGGCATGTGATTCTCAGGTCTGGCATATCCCATTAGCGGCAAGCGCTAAAAAAGCAATTGTGAAATGACCATCGCCGCATTTCTCGCAAATCCACATTGCAAGACAATAGGACGCCATCCATCTCTGTTGCATCTGCCTATGAACACAGGAGGGTACGAAATCTGTGATCATCATTGATGGCATCATATTTCATCTGCAACGTGCTGGTGGAATATCAGTCTTGTTCAAAGAGATTCTTCGGCGGCTGCCTCGCAATCGCTTTACCCTCATAGGATATCAACCGCAACCGCCCCTTGAAATTGCAGACGCCGCATACGCTTATCGTCGCTTGCGCTTACTTGAGCGGTATCGAGCTGTGAACATTCCAAGCGATACCAAAGTATTTCATTCAACATACTACCGCGTTCCACAAAGCGCGAAAGTGCGCGTTGCCGTGACAGTGCATGACTTCGTTTACGAGCGCTTTGCGCCGTTAGTACGGCGTTTAGTGCATAGTCAACAAAAGCGGCGAGCCATTCAGCGAGCCGATCATATCATTTGTGTTTCCGAAAGCACCAAGCGAGATCTGGTTGAGTTATATGGCGCGGAAATTGGTTCACGGGCGACGGTCATCCCCAATGCCGCGTCACCTGTATTTCGCCCACTACGTTCGGTCACACCTCGGTCACAGGTTCTGTTTGTTGGTGCGAGAGGTGGTTACAAAAACTTTACCTCTGTGGTCAAAGCCGTATCGCAGATCCCAGGTCTTACGCTGGCATTCGTCGGCGGCGGACCAACCACGGGGGCGGAACGGAGGACACTCAATAGTCTGCTGGCCGGACGGTATCGGGCACTAGGGTTTTTAAGTCAGGAAGACCTAAATCTGCAGTATAACGTGTCAGTATGTCTTGTCTATCCCTCACTATATGAAGGATTTGGGATACCCATACTTGAGGCAATGCAAGCCGGATGTCCAGTGCTGGCAGTCGCGGCGTCATCCGTACCAGAGGTTGCAGGTGACTCGGCAATCCTTCTCCCCAGCGGACAACCGGATGAAATTTGCTCGGGTATCATGTCGCTGTTGGACGGGCACGCTCGGCAGGCCTTGATCAATAAAGGTCTAAAGCAATCAACCAAGTTTAGCTGGGATGCGACATATCAGAAAACTGTGGAGGTTTACGACAATCTTGTTTAATTCAACGAGAGATACGCGGTGGTGTAAAGCAGCTAATGCCTCGTTAGGCGCCAAAGCTGAAAGGCGCGGCAAGACACATCGCTGATGCCCAAGCGAGAATCGTCACCCTAAAATATGATTCGTAAACAGCAAACGTTCGTCATAATCTCTCACGTGTACGTGCCTGATCCAGCGAGTGTGGGGCAGCACGTCGCTGATGCAGCGGTTGAACTAGCGAAGCGCGGTCATCACGTGCGCGTGTACACGGCAAATCGAGGATATGATGATCCTCGACGAAGATACGCTAGCAGGGAAACCTTGCAAGGCGTAGAAGTCATCAGACTGCCATTGTCGTCCTTTGGCAAAACAAAGATACCTGTGCGCTTGCTCGCAAGCGTTCTCTTCCTGATTCAAGCGATCATTCGAACGCTGTTTATGAAGCGCCTCGACGCAGTACTCGTGACCACCACACCTCCTCTTGGCCCGATAGCGGGCATTGTCATCGCGGGACTCAAGCGAGCCCGGCTAAAGTACTGGGTCATGGATCTCAATCCCGACCAAGCCGTAGCAATGGGAATCGTCTCGGCGCGTGCTGTCTCGGTATGGCTCTTTGAGCGCATAAACAGACTGATGCTGCGAATGTCTACTGATATTGTAGCACTCGATCATCCGATGGCAGAGCGCTTGCGACGCAAGGGCAAGATATATGGGCGTCTTCATATACTCCCGCCCTGGCCATTAGAGGATATCGCGAAACCCGTATCACCAACGGAGAACCCCTGGCGAAAAGCCCATGGTTTAGGTGATGAGCTGGTGATTATGTACAGCGGGAATCACAGCATGGCTAACCCACTCGGAACCTTCCTGATGGCTGCGCAACGAGTCACAGATGTAGGCAATCTCCGTTTCATTTTTATCGGCGAGGGACCGGGAAAGCGAGACGTCGAACAGCTCCGACTCCCAAACGTTATGTCTTTACCTTATCAACCATTGGAAACTTTGCGGTACTCTCTCTCTGCTGGCGACGTTCATCTGGTGTCGATTGGAGATGCACTGGTGGGAATTGTCCATCCTTGCAAGGCGTATGGTGCGATGGCCGTATCACGACCGATCGTCGCCCTCGGGCCAAAAGAGTCTCACCTAGCGAATCTGGTCGATGAAGGCAAGGCCGGTTGGTTGATCTCCCACGGGGATGTTGACGCCACAGAAAAAGTGTTTCGAACAATCGCCGCTCTTGGAAGGCCAACGCTGTGCGAAATGGGAATTAGAGCTCAGGCAGTGGTGCGCGATCGCCTGAATCGGTCTCTCTTAAATGGAATGTTTTGTGATATTCTTGAACGGGGGACGATTGATGAGAGTCGGCCGCGTAAAGTGACAGGCATTAAAGCTCATACTCAACTCCCTCAGTAATCAAGACTGAAGACAAGTAGTGCTACGCTAATGATGATGAATGTTATCTACAGCAGCGAATCGAAGGGTGGTTAACCAAACGCAGTGACTGTAGTTGCTTGAAGGGTTGTGAATGCGCGAAACAGAAACCCCACTAAAGGAGAATTGCATGGGCACGAAGAGACAGCGGGTAGCGGTGGTAACGGGAGCCGGTGGATTCATAGGTGGCCACCTTGTCGCACGACTCCTTTCTACTGGCACTAGGGTGAGAGCTGTCGATATCAAACCAAAGTCGCAGTGGTACCAGGTTCACCCAACAGCTGAGAATTACGCAGGCTCGAAGGAAGGCGATTGCCGTGATTTTAGCGTGTGTCGACAAGTTGTGAATGGCGCGCATGAGGTTTACCAGCTCGCAGCGGACATGGGTGGAATGGGGTTTATTGAAAACAATAAAGCCCTTTGCATGCTCAGTGTCATGACGAATACGCACATGCTACTCGCGTCGCAGGAAGCACGCGTCCGTCGCTTCTTCTTCGCATCTTCGGCTTGCGTTTACAATGCAGAGCGCCAAAAGGATCCGCGAGTAAAGGCACTGAAGGAGAGTGATGCATATCCTGCCCTCCCAGAAGATGGGTACGGATGGGAGAAACTATTTAGTGAGCGCATGTGTCGACATTTCCGAGAGGACTTTGGCCTGCAGACCCGCGTAGCTCGCTTTCATAACGTATATGGACCGTACGGAACCTGGGATGGCGGTCGAGAAAAGGCACCTGCTGCCGTATGTAGGAAAGTGGCCGCAGCAAAATTGTCTGGTGTCCACTCAATCGAAATTTGGGGAGATGGCAAGCAGACCCGATCGTTTATGTATATCGATGATTGCGTCGAAGGCATTATGCGCATAATGCGCAGTGATATTCTTGAGCCCGTAAATTTGGGCTCAAGTGAGCTTGTGAGCATCAATCAGCTCGTGGGAATCGCAGAATCGGTGGCTGGCGTTCACTTGAAGCGCACTTACGTTCTCGACGCTCCACGCGGGGTTGCCGGACGCAACTCGAACAATGAGAAGATTCTTTCCTATCTTGGCTGGGAGCCTCTCACCCGGCTAGCGGATGGCATGGGAAAAACCTACGCTTGGATTGAGGCACAGTACGTACGAAAGTATCGTGGACGGCAGAGGCCCACCGCATCAACGAGCGCTTTCGATAAAGGGTCACATCCGATTCCTGGGGACGGCTTTAATCCAGAATCGCGCAAGATGACCACGTGGCGGCAGGGTATCCCCGCCGGATATGGCAAGCAACATAATCAATAAACAGAAAAGTTAACTGATTGGACTGAGGTCTTCCGGGTATCATCAAGTTTAGCAGAGTAACCTAGGCGTATTTACAAGTTACGCGGCCCTGAAGATAGGAGAAATTGGCTCAATCACATTCTATGTCCCCACGCGATCGTCCATACCTTGACGATAAAGGGAACCCCCAGATCTTAGCCGAACCACTACCCGCCCAACCATTGTATATGATAGAGTTATCCGTAGCTAACCGCTCTACGCTAATTGAACACAGAATGATAGACTCGAATGCTACAGTGCCAAACAAACAAATGAGGGAACATTTTCTGTATGCTACCGCTCTGGAAACTCCCCACAACAATTAGAAACTTCGCTTGGAGACTCGGCCGGCACTTATATCAGGGTGCCCGAGGAGAAGTGCCGAATGAGCCGACGCGCAATGGAGAATATTGGCTCTTGGACCGCTGCTTCACCTTAGGAATAGGACGATGTCTCATTGATATTGGTGCAAA
>Ga0194133_10004245_pt1 | contig 19464 bp, 17 predicted proteins | sample TA2KigOf40mmetaG_FD_155448 | JGI IMG/M metagenome (GOLD analysis project Ga0194133, IMG submission 155448) | Freshwater microbial communities from Lake Tanganyika, Tanzania - TA2015055 Kigoma Offshore 40m | ecosystem: Environmental > Aquatic > Freshwater > Lake | place: Tanzania: Lake... | reverse complement strand
TGCATCCGTTGGTGGTCTATCTCGATAATGCCGCCATTCTTGACCCCGATCTGCCCGCGCGGCTCGATGCGCTGCAGGCGCGGGGCCTGCCGGTGATCCTGACGGTTGGCCTGCCCGACATGGCGCGCCCGCAAACCGGCCACAAGCCGACCCAGCGCCGGGTTGACCTTTTGGCGATCGAGCAGAACGCCTGGGTCCTGGCCGCCCGCGATCCACGCTGTGTGGTGATGGCCACCCGCACCGAGATCGACTGGGCGGTGAAACGGGGGCAGATGATGGTCTGGGCGCCATCAAAACTGGTGCTGGACGCCGTCGATGGCCCCCACAGCCGCGAACCGGTGGCGCTTGCCCTGTGGCTGGCCGAGACCATGGCGGCCGAGCGGCTGATCGTTCACGGCACTGTTGCACTTCCGGCAGGAAGCCGCGTGCAGGTGGAAAAGGCCTAGGGCTTTCCCCTTGCCCAAGTGGCGAGGTTCGGCTTAATCCCTTGAACGACACGCGGGGGGCCGCCCTCGGGGCTTTGCGCCCCGGACCCCGCAGGGTATTTTGTCAAGATGAAAGACCAAGTTTGACCCATTATCTGCGCCCCATCGCCATGAGTGACCCTGCCAGACCGACCGGGGCCTTGCCGGTTGCGGGGGGCTGGTGCTGGTTTGACCGGGTTGAGGTCATCGCACGTGGATCACGTTCGGAAGTGGTGGGGCTTGGGGATCTGACCAAGGGCGACCGCCAGCGGCTGTCCATGCCGCGACCGGGCTTTGGCGGCTTGTCGATGGACTGCCCGCGCATAATGGGCATCTTGAACATCACACCCGACAGCTTTTCGGATGGCGGTTTGTTCCTGCGGCCCGAGGCGGCCTTGATGCAGGCCCGGCGGATGGCCGATGGGGCCGATATTCTGGACATTGGCGGCGAAAGCACGCGGCCGGGCGCGGCAGAGGTTTCCGCCGACGAAGAGACCGCCCGCACGGCGCCGGTGATCGCCGCCCTGCGCGACGGGGGGCTGGCGCTGCCGATTTCGATCGACACCCGCAAGGCTGCCGTGGCAACGGCCGCCTTTGGGGCCGGAGCGACGATCCTGAACGATGTCACCGCCTTACGCTTTGATCCGGCCATGGCCGGGGTGGCGGCCAAAGCGGGCGTGCCGGTGATCTTGATGCATTCCATCGAAACACCGGCCACCATGCAGGACGATCCGCGCTATGACGATGTGCTCTTGGACGTCTATGACGCCTTGGCCGAACGGCTGGCCGTGGCGCGGGCGGCGGGGATTCCCGAGGACCGGCTGGCGATTGATCCCGGCATCGGCTTTGGCAAGACGCTTGAGCATAACCTGGCGCTACTGGCGCGGCTGAGCCTGTTTCACAATCTGGGTGTGCCGGTGCTTTTGGGCGCCAGCCGTAAGCGGTTCATCGGCACCATCGGCGCCGAGGCCGAGGCGGCGCGGCGGATGCCCGGTTCGCTGGCGGTGGCCATGGCCGGGGTAGCGCAGGGGATGCAGATGATCCGCGTGCATGACGTGGCTGAAACGCGACAGGCGCTTCGGCTGTGGCAGGCCGCAACGAGGGGATATTGACGATGACGCGCAAGCTTTTCGGCACCGATGGGGTGCGGGGCCGGGCCAATACCTATCCGATGACCGCCGAGATGGCCTTGAAGCTGGGCCAAGCCGCCGGGCGCTTCTTTCGCCGCGATGGCAGCAATGCCCATCGGGTGGTGATCGGCAAGGATACCCGGCTGTCGGGCTATATGCTGGAAAACGCGCTGACGGCGGGCCTGACCAGCACGGGCATGAACGTGCTGCTTCTGGGCCCGGTGCCGACCCCTGCCGTGGGATTTCTGACGAAATCCATGCGGGCGGACCTGGGCGTGATGATCTCGGCCAGCCACAACCCGCATCATGACAACGGCATCAAGTTCTTTGGCCCGGACGGGTTCAAACTGTCGGACGAGGCCGAGATCGAGATCGAGGCGATGGTGGCAGGCGATATTGCCCCCGCCCAGCCGCAGAACATCGGCCGCGCCAAGCGGATCGACGACGCTTTGGGCCGCTATGTCGAATATGCCAAGACCACCTTTCCCGCTGGCCTGCGGCTGGACGGGCTGAAGGTGGTGATCGACTGCGCCAATGGCGCTGCCTACAAGGCCGCGCCTTTGGTCTTGTGGGAGCTTGGGGCCGAGGTCATTCCGGTGGGCGTCGCCCCGAACGGCACCAATATCAACGACAAATGCGGCTCCACCCACACCCAGACCGCGGCCGAGGCCGTGGTGGCGCATGGCGCGCATGTCGGCATCAGCCTGGATGGCGATGCGGACAGGGTGATGATCCTGGATGAGCATGGTCTGGTGGCCGATGGCGATCAGATCATGGCGCTTTTCGCGGCCCGTTGGGCGGATGATGGGCGGCTCAAGGGCGGCACGCTGGTGGCGACGGTGATGTCGAACCTTGGGTTGGAGCGCTTTCTGGGCGGACGGGGTCTGCGCCTTGAACGCACCAATGTCGGTGACCGCTATGTGGTCGAGGCGATGCGGCGTGGCGGCTGGAACCTGGGCGGTGAACAGTCAGGCCATATCGTGATGACCGACTATGCCACCACCGGTGACGGGCTTTTGGCCGGGTTGCAGTTCCTGGCAGAGATGGCCCGCACCGGCCAGGCGGCCAGCACGCTGATCCAGCAGTTCGATACCGTGCCGCAGATCCTGAAAAACGTGCGGTTCGAGGCGGGCAAGGCCCCGCTGGAGGTCGAGACGGTGCAGGCCGTGATCCGCGCCAATGAGGCGCGGATTGCGGGCAAGGGCCGCATCCTGATCCGCAAATCCGGCACCGAGCCGCTGATCCGCGTCATGGCGGAATGTGAGGATGAGGCGATGCTGGCGGATGTGGTGGGCGAGATTGTCCGCGCGGTCGAGGCGGCGGTCTGAGGGTCGTTTCACGCTGTCAGTGATCCTTTCGCCCGGCCCTGCCGTATATCGGTTGGGCAGAATATGGGTCTGATCATGCGGGCACTCGTCATCGGTGCGAGCGGGGGCATTGGAGCGGCGCTTTGCGCCGAACTCGGGCGGCGGGGCGCGGATGTTCTGGGCCTGTCGCGTAGCCGAGATGGGTTTGACATCACCGATGAGGCCAGCATCTCGGCCGCCCTGGGCAGTCTTTCAGGAGAGTTCGACACGGTTTTGGTCGCCACGGGCGCGCTGGCCTTGGGCGACATGGTGCCAGAGAAAAGCCTGCGCAGCCTTGGCGCAGCGGCGCTTTTGGGGCAGTTTGCGGTCAATGCCATGGGGCCGGCGCTGGCCTTGAAACATGCCGCGCGCCTGATGCCACGCGACCGTCCGGCCCGCTTTGCCGCGCTTTCGGCGCGGGTGGGGTCGATCGGCGACAATGCCTTGGGCGGGTGGTACTCCTACCGGGCAGCCAAGGCGGCGCTCAACCAGTTGATCCATACGAGTGCGATCGAACTTGCCCGCAGCCACCCGCAAGCGGTGGTCGTGACCCTGCATCCGGGCCATGTGGCAACGGGCCTTTCAGCGGCCTTTGGCGGCAATCTTCCCTCAGTCAGCCCGGAGGTCGCAGCAGGCCATTTGCTAGACGTGCTTTCGGCTCTGACCCCGGCGCAAACGGGCGGCTTCTTTGACTGGGCGGGAAAGCCAATTGTCTGGTGACCCAACGTCGGGCTTGTCTCGGCGCGCGGGCGGGATAGCCTGTCGCCATGGATGATGCGAACGCAATCAAGACCCGCGTGGACGGGCTTTTGTCCGGTTCGGCCGACCGCCGTTCCGGGTTCGGGCTTGCCCAGCGCAAGGCGGCGTTGGTCCGGCTGGGCGAGACCATCCTTGCCTATCGCGACGAGATCGCCCGCGCCGTGGGCACCGATCTGGGCAAGCCCGCCGTCGAGGCTGATCTGGTCGAGGTCTTGCCGGTCCTTGCCGAAATCGCCCACAGAGGCCGCCACCTGCGGCGCTGGATGAGGCCCCGCCGGGTCATGCCCACATTGATGACGCTTGGCACATCCGCCGCGCTTTACCCCCAGCCCAAGGGCGTGGCGCTGATCATCGCACCGTGGAACTTTCCCTTTCTGCTGGCCCTGTCGCCGGTGGTTTCGGCGATTGCCGCCGGCAACGCGGTCGCGGTCAAGCCGTCCGAACTGACACCCGCCACATCGGCGCTGATCGCCCGGCTGTTGCCGCAGGCCCTGCCCGGGCTGGTCGAGGTGTTCGAGGGCGGACAGGATGTCTCGCAGGCCCTTCTGGCGCAGCCCTTTGACCACATCTTCTTTACCGGCTCGCCCGGGGTGGGCAAGATCGTGATGGCGGCCGCAGCGCGGAACCTGACACCGGTCACGCTTGAACTGGGCGGAAAAAGCCCGGTTGTGCTGGGCGAGGATGCCGATCTTGCCCGTGCGGCCCGCTGGATCGCCTGGGGCAAGGTGGTGAATGCGGGGCAGATCTGTGTGGCCCCGGATCATGTCTATATCCCTGAAAGGCTGATGGGGCCGCTTGCCGCCGCGATTCGCGCCGAATGGCAAGGAATGGCGGCAGGTGGCACGACAGCCATCGTGAACGACCGGCATTATGCCCGGCTGAACGCGCTCCTTGCCGATGCCAGCGCCAAGGGCGCGCAGGTTGAAGCGCTTGGCCCCGACCGGCCCGAGCTGCGGCATATGGCGGCACGACTGTTGACCGGGACGACAGCCGAAATGGCGATTTCCAGCGAAGAGATCTTTGGCCCCCTTTTGCCATTGATCCCCTACCGCGATCTGGCCGAGCCGATTTCTGCGATCAATGCCGGACCTAAGCCGCTGACGATCTATGCCTTTGGCGGCGCGGATCTGGTGGCGCGGCTCAGGGCCGAGACCTCATCAGGGTCTTTGGGGGTGAACCTGACGATCATGCCCTTCATCCATCAGAACCTGCCCTTCGGGGGCATCGGAATTCGGGCATGGGTGCGTCGCATGGCCGGGTGGGCTTTGACAGCTTCAGCCACCTAAAGCCGGTCATGCAGAACCGCTTTACCCTTTTGCCGCTGATGTTCCCGCCCTACACCGGACGGGTGAAGCGGCTGAAGGAAATGGTGTTGCGGCTGGTGAAATGAAAACGGTCGGGGGTTACCCCCCGACCGCGATTTTTCGCATGAAAATCGCTCAGTTGCGCGACTTGTCCACCATCTTGCCCTTGGAGATCCAGGGCATCATCGCGCGGAGTTTCTCGCCGACCTTTTCGATCTGGTGTTCGTCGTTGATCCGGCGGGTTGCCTTGAAGAAGGGCTGGCCCACGGCATTTTCCTGCATGAAGTCACGCACGAACTTGCCGGTCTGGATATCGCGGAGGACTGCCTTCATCCGGGCCTTGGTCTCGTCATAGGGCAGGATGCGCGGGCCCGAGACATACTCGCCGTACTCGGCGGTGTTCGAGATCGAGTAGTTCATGTTCGCGATGCCGCCTTCGTAGATCAGGTCCACGATCAGCTTCACTTCGTGCAGGCACTCGAAATAGGCCATTTCGGGCTCATACCCGGCTTCGACCAGAGTTTCAAAGCCCATGCGGATCAGTTCGACCAGACCGCCGCAAAGCACGGCCTGTTCGCCGAAGAGGTCGGTTTCGCATTCCTGACGGAAGTTGGTCTCGATGATGCCCGAACGGCCGCCGCCAATGGCCGAGCAATACGACAGGCCGATTTCCATGGCCTTGCCGGTCGCGTCCTGATGGACGGCAACAAGGCAGGGCACGCCGCCGCCCTTGGTGTATTCGCCGCGCACGGTGTGGCCGGGGCCCTTGGGGGCCATCATGATGACGTCGACGCCCTTTTTCGGCTCGATCAGGCCGAAATGCACGTTGAGGCCATGGGCAAAGGCAATGGCAGACCCTTCGCGCAGGTTGTCATGGACGTAGCGCTTGTAGGTGTCGGCCTGCAGCTCGTCGGGCATGGTGAACATGATCAGGTCGCACCAGGCGGCAGCTTCGGCAATGCCCATGACCTTCAGGCCCTCGCCTTCGGCTTTCTTGGCCGAGGGGCTGCCTTCGCGCAGCGCCACGACAAGGTTCTTGGCCCCCGAATCGCGCAGGTTCAGCGCGTGGGCATGGCCCTGCGAGCCATAGCCAAGGATGGCGACCTTCTTGTCCTTGATGAGGTTGATGTCGCAGTCACGGTCATAATAAACGCGCATGGGCGTGTCTCCTGATGTTGATGGCGCGACAATAAGGGGATTTGCGCGCTATCTCGTGCAAAATTTGACGATAGCGCAGATTTCTGCGAAATATCATTCGTCGATACTCAGGCTGATGCAGATTTCATGCAAGTTGACGACACAGATCGCCGCATCCTGCGGCAGATGCTGGCCGAACCCTCGGCCCCGCGCAGCCTGCTGGCTGACCGTGCGGGCGTTACGGCGGCCACGCTGGCCCGCCGGGTGGAGCGTCTGCGCGAGACGGGCATGATCCGCAATGTTCGCGCGGCGATCGACTGGCGGGCCCTGGGGTTCGAGGTGGAGGTCAGCTTGCGCTTTACGCTCGACAAGACCAACCCGCGCGCCTTTGACGAGTTCATCGCGGCGGCGCGCGAGGTGCCCGAGGTGGTGGCGATCGAGACCTTTCTTGGCCGGGTGGATGTGCGCCTGAACGTGGTGGCGCGCGACATGGGCCATTACCAAGAGGTCTACCGCGCGCGAATCCTGTCTCTGCCCCATATCGCCGAGGTGGATGCGCTGATGCTGATCGCCACCATCAAGGACAGCGAGGGGCTGCCGCTGTGATAAAAGGCGTGATCGACCTTGATGACACCGACCGCGGGATGCTTCGGGCCCTGTCGCTTGAGGGTGATCTGACGGCGGGAGAGTTGGGCCGGCGCTTTGGCCTGTCGCAACCTGCGGCCTGGCGGCGGGTCAAGAGGATGGAGGAAGCGGGGATTCTGAGCAACCTGCGCCTGGAGGTCGACCGCGCCGCGCTTGGGTTCGGGGTGACGGTGTTTCTGGGGGTGAAGCTGGCCACCAAGGGCCGGGTGTCGCTTGAGGATTTTGAGCGCGCGGTGCAGGCGATCCCCGAGGTGCAGGTGGTGCAGCATGTGCTGGGGATGTTCGATTATCGGCTGCGTGTGGTGGCGCGCGACATCGCTGATTTCGAACGGGTTCTGCGGCGGCGGATCATGACCTTGCCGGGGCTGGGTCAGGTTGAGGCCAATGTGCTGTTGACCGAAGAACGACGGATGGGGCCGCTTGGGTAAAGCCCTGGGGCGCCTCCCCGGACCCCGGGATATTTGGTCCACGTTGAAGGGCTTAGCCCTCGATCTTTGTCAGATCCGCCACGTCCGAACAGATGGCGCGAATGCGGTGCAAGAGGTTCAGGCGGTTGCGACGGGTGATCTGGTTGTCGCTGTTGACCTGAACAGCGGTGAAGAAGGCGTCGATGGGGGCGCGCAACTTGGCCATGGCGGCCATGGCGGCGGGGAAATCCTCGGCCCCCATGGCGGGGGTGATGGCGGCTTCGGCCTGATCGAGGGCCGTGAAAAGGGCGCGTTCTTCGTCGGTTTCAGCGAATTTCGGATCGGCGCCAAAGGAATATTCCACGCCGTCCTTTTGTTCGGCTTGGGTCAGGATGGTGTTGGCGCGTTTGTAACCTTGCATGAGGTTCGGGCCGTCTTCGGTTTTGAGGAAGGCGGCCAGCGCCTCGGCGCGTTTAACGAGGAGGGTGAGGTCGTCGTTGCCCGGCATGGCCAAGCAGGCGTCGATGACATCGTGGCGGATGCCCTGGTCTTTGAGGAAGACCTTCAGGCGGTCGTGGAAGAAGGAGAGGAGGTCGTCAAGCCGTGGCTCGATCCGCTTTCCTTGAGGTGTTGAAGTGGTGACCCCAACGCTTCCCAAGAATGCACCGCCCTGCGTAGTTGAGGCTGCGTCCTTGCTCTTTCTTGCAGCATCGTAAGCCCGATCAAGCGCAGGCAGGCATTTTTCCCATAGCGCAACCCGCACCCCATTCCCCAGCACCAACCGAATAACCCCCAGTGCCGCACGGCGGAGCGCGAAGGGGTCTTTCGACCCCGTGGGTTTTTCGTCGATGGCCCAGAAGCCGGTTAGCGTGTCGATCTTGTCGGCCAGCGCTACGGCTACGGAAACCGGGTCGGTCGGCACGGCATCTGAGGGGCCGAGCGGCGAATAGTGGTCGCGGGCGGCCAGCGCCACTGCATCCGGCAGGTTAGCTGCACGGGCGTAGTACATGCCCATCAGGCCCTGAAGTTCGGGGAATTCGCCGACCATGGACGAGCGCAGGTCGGCCTTCGCGAGGTTGGCCGCCTGTTCCGCGAGGAGCGCATCCGCGCCGACGAGCGGGGCTATTTCGCGCGCAAGGGCGGCGATGCGGGCGATGCGGTCGGCTTGGCTCCCCAGCTTGTTGTGGAAGGTCACGGCCTTGAGGCCCTCGAGCCACTCGCCCATGCCAGCTTTCGCTACCCGCAGGTTATTTTCATAGAAGAAGCGCGCATCGGACAGCCGCGCGGTCAGCACCTTTTGGTTGCCCTTGAGGATCGTCGCACCTTGGTCGGCGGGCTGGGTGTTGGCGACAGTGATAAAGCCCTCAATCCGCCCGGTTTTCGGGTTTTTCACCGAGAAGAACTTCTGGTGTTCCTTCATCGAGGTTTGCAGGACCTCGGGCGGCAGGTGCAGAAAGTCTTCCGCAATCCGGCCCATCAGCGGCACGGGCCATTCGACAAGGCCCACGACTTCGGTAAGAAGTCCTTTGTCCTCAACTACTTCCATGCCCGCCGCGAAGGCGAGGTTCTGCGCGCCTTGCCAGATAGCGGCCTCGCGTTCGGCCGAATCCAGCACCACATGGGCGCGTTTCAGGCGGGTGGCATAGTCGTCAAAACCCGTGACGGTAAAGCGGCCCGGCGACAGGAAGCGGTGGCCTTCGGTGGTGTTGGTGGTGGTGATACCTTCGACCGTCATCGGCACCACGGTGCTGCCGGCCTCATCTGTCAAAAGGCAAAGGATGGAGTGCAGCGGGCGCACCCATTTCAGGGTTCCGCTGCCCCAGCGCATGGATTTCGGCCAGGGAAAGTTGCGGATCGTCGCCTCCAGCACCTCGGCGATGATCTCTGCCGCGGCGCGGCCGGGCTTTTCGATCGCGGCATAAAGGGTTTCGCCCTTCTTGTCAGCGCGGCGTTCAAGCTGGTCCAGGGTCAGCCCGGTGGAGCGCAAAAAGCCTTGAATGGCGGCGTCAGGTGCGGTGGCCGATGGGCCCTTGCGCTCCTCGCGCACCGGGCGCGACTGGGCGGACAGGCCTTCGATCGTCAGGGTCAGGCGGCGGGGTGTAGAGAAGGCCCCGGAAGAGGCATAGGTCAGACCGGCCTCGACCAGACCATTGGTCACCATGGTTTTCAGATCCTCGCGCGCGCGGGCCTGCATCCGGGCGGGGATTTCCTCGGAGAAGAGTTCGATCAGAAGGTCGGGCATGGCAGATCTGGTCCTGGTTCAGGCCCGAAGGCCGAAAGTGATTTTGCGGCCCTTGCGGATGTCGCGGAAAACACGAAACCCGGCAGCGGACAGGATGGTGGCAACGGGTTCGTGCGTTTCTTCGCCCATCCTTTCGGGCCCTGTATCGATGGCGACAGCGCGGGTACGGGCCAAAACAGTTGCGGCGCCGCGCAAGACCTCGGGTTCGGCCCCCTCGGCATCACACTTCAAAAGTGCGATTTCCCCCCAACCACCCTGTTCAGCCAGAAGGTCCAAAGGCACGGCATGGACCTTGATCGGCTTGTAGCGCGGGTCACTCTCATCGGCGATGAGCGAGCTGTCAGCATCTTCCGGTGCCGAAAAGAAGTTCAGATCCTCTTCACGGTGCCAGACAACGGTCTGATGGGCGGTGATCCGTGGCTCTGCCGCGATATTGCGGGCAAGGCAGGCAAAGACCCGAGGGTCGCCTTCGATGCAATCCACGCGGGCGCCAAGCCCGGCGCATGCCAGCGCAAACTCTCCGACATTGGCACCGATGTCGATGACATGATCTGCCGGTCCGATCTGCACATGGTCGGGGATACCGAAGTTTTGGCGCAGGCGGCCCAGCCGGTTGGCCCAACCACGGCGATACATGCGCCAACGGATCGCGGCCGGCACAAAGATTTCGCGACCTTCTGAGGTGACAACAAAGGCATCACCTTCGGCTCGGATGGTCACGGGTTTATGCGAAAACACGCCCAGCGCAGTTACGGCGTTGTGCAAGCTGAAGTGCAGAGCTTTTGCAAAGGGCAATCCAAGGCGGTTGACGGCCATCAATTGCCCTCCAAAGCGCCGGGACGGAACTGGTGCCAGGCATAAGCGCGCCCATCCGCGAAAACGGCAACCACGCGGTCCACATCCGGGGCAATGTCGGACTGCGAGAGGAAGGCCAAGGCCTCGCCGTTCTCAAGGCCCACACCAATGGCCTGTGCATCGAAGCAGTCGAACCATGACGGCGCATTAAGCGGGGTAGCCCCCTCATAAGCTTGATAGGTTTCGGACAGCATGCCTTGGGTCAGCGGTGTGCGAAAACAGGCACGAAAGCGCAGCGGACTGCTTTCTGCATCAATACCGATGATGCCCTCGGCAAGGATCGGCTCGGGCAGATCGCTCTCAATGGGCGTCAGCATGATTTCGCGTCCGGGCTCAAAGGCCGCCTCGCTGTAGTAGGCATATTCCTGAAGGTAGTAGACGGCAACACCCGCAACCAAGGCTGTGAGCACAATAACACCTGCTGCAATTCGGCCCCACATGATCAAGGCCAGTACAAGTTGACGTGCGGCCGCGACATTGTATCGGAAGCGCGGCGCATGCGGTCTATTTCGGCAAATTCGGCATAAACCGAGCGTTCGTGCGTTTCGCAGTAAAGCGCGTCGATGTCGAAAACGGCGGGATGGGCGAAGATATCGCGCAGGATGTCGAACTCGGCCCCTTCGATGTCCATCTTCACCATAGCAATGGGACGGCCGATGCCCGCCAATACATCGCGAAAAGACCGCACAGTGACCGGGATGCCTGTTTCATCGAACTTTTTTGGATTGGAAAAGACGATGGTTGAACTGCCCGTGGCTGCCGCGGGTTTGCGAGCGAACTTGACCGAGCGACGCAAGGTCAGCGTGCCAGAGGTTGCTGCAACCGCTTCGTTATGCAGGATCACGTTGGGCAGATGGCCAACACGCTTCTGAGCAATCTCAAAGGCATAGGGATCCGGCTCATAGGCGTGGACCAAGGCACCGGTCGCGGCCAGCTTTTCGGTGAACACCCCCAGGTTGGCCCCAAGATCCAGACAGACATCGCCTGGGCCGACACGCTTCAGCCGGGCCTCGAACTCGGCCACGGCGCGCGGGCCATATTGGTGCATCATCTCGCGCCGAGCCTTGCGGCCGATGAAATTGTGCAGGTCCTTGGCGCGATCCAAAAGGCGCTGATGCGGCGTCTGGGGTGGGTAATAGGGCATGTCTCACCCCCCCACAGGGGCATCCGCCCCCGCTTCAGTCTGCCGGAAGGCGTCGGCGCATTTCTTGGCCAACGCGCGCACCCGGCCGATATAGGCTTGGCGTTCCGTCACCGAAATCACCCCACGCGCATCGAGGAGGTTGAACAAATGGCTCGCCTTGATGGTCTGGTCATAGGCCGGATGCGCCATGATGATGCGCTTGCCCGATTTGGGATCGTCGGGTTCAAAGGCCAGCAGGCGTTCGCATTCCGCCTCGGCATCCTTGAAATGCTGAAACAGCATCTCGGTCGTCGCACCGTCAAAGTTGTGGCGCGAGTATTCCTCTTCGGTCTGGCGGAAGATGTCGCCATAGCTCAGCGCAATCGGGGCGTCCGGGTCATTGAAGGGCATGTCCATGACATGATCGATGCCCAGAACATACATCGCCAGGCGTTCAAGGCCATAGGTCAACTCGCCCGATACCGGCTTGCAGTCATGGCCGCCGACTTGCTGGAAATAGGTGAACTGGCTGACCTCCATCCCGTCGCACCAGACTTCCCAGCCCAGTCCCCAAGCGCCAAGCGTCGGGCTTTCCCAGTCATCTTCGACAAAACGGATGTCATGAAGAGACGCATCAATCCCGATCTCGCGCAGCGAGCCCAGATACAGCTCTTGCAGGTTGGCGGGCGAGGGTTTGATGATGACCTGATGCTGGTAGTAGTGCTGCAGGCGGTTGGGGTTCTCGCCATAGCGCCCGTCAGTCGGGCGGCGTGAGGGCTGGACATAGGCCGCGGCCCAGGGCTTTGACCCCAGCGAGCGCAGGGTGGTGGCGGGGTGAAAGGTCCCTGCCCCGACCTCCATGTCATAGGGTTGCAAGACAGCGCATCCTTGCGCAGCCCAGTAGTTCTGCAACCTCAGGATGATTTCCTGAAAGGATCGCGGGGCTTTGATCGCGTCAGACATGGTCAGCCTCTTGAAATGCTGCCCTTCCATAGGCAAGAGGCGTCAAAGGGTCAATGCACGGTTGAGATTCCGGGGCTTTGGCCCTTGTATTCGCCAGACGGCCTGCCAAGGTCAGGCAGATTGATTTGACAGGAAAAGTGCCGCCCTCTGGTTCGGGCGCGATGGGGGGAAAATGAATTTTTGGCGGTTCGGATTGGTCTTGGCCCTGGCTTTGGCTGGGGTTGGGGCGGTGTTCGGGGTTGTTGGAACGCCGGCGCATGCCCAGGAGGTCGGCGAAGAAGACGCCTGGATCCAGATCGAATCCTATCCCTCCGAGGCGACGGCGCGGGCGCGGGCTGCGGCCTATGCGGCCGAATTTCCCGATGTTGCGGTGTTCAAGGGGCGGTCGTGGCATGCGATCGTGCTGGGCCCCTATAGCCCCGAGGCGGCTGCCGGGCGACTGGCGGAATTGCGCCGGTCCGGGCAGGTGCCGCGCGATGCGTTCGTGACCGACGGGACGGGCTTTGCCGTGCGGCTTGAGTATCTGGGCAGCGCCGAGGCTGGGGCAGAGGCCACGGCAGAGGAAGGGGCCGCCGAGGCGGTCACCGAGGAGGCCACAACGACCGCCGATGATGTCGGCACCCAGGCTGCGGTAGATCAGACTGCGGTAGATCAGACTGCGGCGGACCAGACTGCCGCAGAGCCGACCGAAACGGTCGAGGCCCCTACCCCGGTGGAACCCGACGAAACCCTGAGCGAGGCGCGCGCAAGCGAGGCAGAGTTGAGCCGTGATGAGCGCAAGGCGCTGCAAGAGGCGCTGAAATGGTATGGCTTTTATCAAAGCGGCATTGACGGCGCCTTTGGGCCCGGCACGCGCGCCTCGATGACGGCCTGGCAAGAGGCCAATGGTTTTGAACCCACGGGCGTCTTAACCACCGTCCAGCGCGCGACGCTGGTCACCAATCACGCCGCGGATCTGGCCGAATTCGGCTTTGAAACCATCACCGAGGCCGAGGCGGGGATCGAGATCACCCTCCCCCTCTCGCTGGTCCAGTTTGACCATTACGAACCGCCTTTCGTGCATTTTGCGGAAAAAGACGGCTCTGGCCTGCGGATCTTGTTGATTTCCGAACCCGGCGGGCCAGAGGCGCTGGCCGGGCTTTATGACATCCTGCGAACGCTTGGGGTGGTCCCGGAAAGTGGCGAGCGTTCATTGGGCGAAAGCCAGTTCACCATCAATGCCACATCGTCCAAGGTGCAAAGCCTTGCCTTTGCCGAAACCCGCGACGGGATGGTGAAGGGCTATCTGGTGGTCTGGAACCCCGCCGATGCTGCGCGGATGGAGCGGATTCTGCCAGTTCTGAAGTCGTCGTTCCGTCCGGTCGGGGGCAAGGCGCTGGATACCGGGTTGGTGCCGATGAAAGAGGCCGCGCTCAGCGGCATGCTTGCAGGGCTTGAACTGCGCAAGCCGGCTCGGGTCGCCTCGGGCGTGTTTGTTGACGAAGGCGGCCATGTTGCGACGGCGCTTGCCAATGTGGCAGGCTGCGCCAAGGTGACGATCGGGGCCGAAACGGCCGCCGAGATTGCCGCCGAAGACGCGGCGTCCGGGCTTGCGCTTCTGGCGCCCAAGGCGGCACTGGCCCCCCGCGCCGTTGCGCGGCTTGCCACGGCAACCCCGCGCAACGGGTCGGAAATCTCGATCGCCGGCTTTTCCTATGGTGAGCGGCTTCCGGCGGCGGTTCTGACCTTTGGCACTTTCGATGCGGCCGAGGGGCTGATGGGCGAACCCGGTCAGGCGCGGCTTTTGGCGCCGGTGATGGCGGGCGACATGGGTGGTCCGGTGATTGACCGGGCGGGCGTGGTGATCGGCGTTCTGATACCGACGCCGGCCGACTCCGCCCGGCAATTGCCCGAGGGCATGGCACTGGCGGCCGATGCGGCGGCGCTGTCGGCCTTGGCACAGGGCGCGGGCCTTGCCGTCACCGGCGGCCCGGCGGAAAGCGGCGCAGCGCTTACGCCTGACGCGCTGAACGCGGCAGCCTTGGGCATGACGGTTCAGGTTTCGTGCTGGGCTGCATGAACCCTGGCTGAGCGGCCGACTGGCGTGACACTTCAATCACGCCAGAAGCGCGGCAGGAACAGCACGAACACCGCCATCAGCCCCAGCCGCCCCATGATCATCGCAAGGATCAGCACCCATTTCGCCGCATCTGGGTAGTCCATCAAGGTGCCGGTCCGCGATGTCAGGGGCCCCATCCCGTAACCGATGTTTCCGATCGAGGTCCAAACCCCCCACAAGGCCGACATCGGATCAACCCCCGTCAGAGTCAGCGTCACGGTCATCAGCCCAATCAACAGCACAAAGCTTGTGATGAAAAGGATCAGGCCCGAGATCACATCCTCCTCAACAGCGCGGCCTTCATACCGCACCGGCACCACCTTGGAGGGCGAGGCGATCTGGCGGATCTGGGCCAAAAGCGCCGAGGCCGCGATCTGCACCCGGAACACGCTAAGCCCAGATGCCGACGACCCTGAACAGGCCCCCACAATCCCGATCAGGAAGGCCACAACCAGCATATAGCCACCCCAGCCCGAAAAACTGCCCGCGCCAAAGCCGGTCGAGGACATGATCGAGATCAGGTTGAACAGCGCCTCGCGGAAGGTCTCTTCAATGCCCCCACCGGCGCTGACCAACCGCCACAGCGTCACCGTTCCCACCGCGACGGCAATCCACTGCAGGTAGGCGCGGATCTGGCTGTCTTGCCACAAGGGGCGCGCCTGGCCGTTCAAGAGCTGGACATAGCGGATGTAGGGCAGGCTTGAGATCACCATGAACAAGGCAGCCGCATATTGAATGGGCGCATCAAACCGGCTGAAGGATGCATCGGCATCGGAAAAGCCCCCGGTCGCCACGGTCGACATGCCGTTGACGACGGCGGAAAGTTCGCTCATGCCCAACAGGCGATAGACAAGGATGCAGGCCAGCGTGAGGCCGAAATAGACGATCACCAGTTGCCGTGCGATGTCGGTGGCGCGTGGCAGCGCCTTGCCAAAGGTGTCAAAACCTTCGGTCTTGAAATACTGCATGCCGCCCACCCGCAGCACAGGCAGGAAGATCATGGCCACAAAGGCGATCCCCAGACCACCAAGCGAATTCAGCATGCCACGCCACAGGTTCATGCCGGGCGGCAGGTGCTCAAGCCCGATGATGACAGTCGACCCTGTGGTGGTGATGCCCGAGACCGCTTCGAAATAGGCGTGAGTGAAGGACAGACCGGGCGCGCCCAGCATGAAGGGCAGCGCACCGAACAACGGGACAAACCCCCAGATCATCGCTGTCATCAGATAGGCCTGACGCGCGTTCAACCCGCCGGCTAGGCCGTTGGAGGTGGCCACAGACAAAAGGATGCCCACCGCCCCGGTGATGATGGCAGATTCCAGAAAATCCGCGCCATTTTCCAACCCGGCGCGCCAATCGATAAAGGCAGGCGCCAGCATCAGGATGGCCAAGACCACCAGGATACGCCCCACCACATAGAAGATTGGCCGCAGATCAATCATGGCCGCAAGGCATAGGGGTTTTGCAGGCGCCCGTCAAAGGGCCCGCCCGCCTGCCGTGCGGCGCACCGATTACCCGGCAATCGCACGAATGCGGGCCAGGACCTGCGTGCCCAGCCGATAATGGCCCGTGTGGGGGTGGTCGAACAACCGGTCCTCCACCCGCGTGCCCGCGCCGATGTTGTGGACGATCATGGGGGCGTTGGTCCCCATCCGGTCGGTCACGATCAGGATATGCGGCAAATTGCCGGGCAGCATTGTGGTGACAATGTCGCCGGGCTCGAAACCGCCTGTCACCTCGGCTCCCATGCGGGTGAGGAAGGTTTGCAGGTTCGGCACCCGACGATGGTCAATGTTGCGGTCAGTGGTCTTTAGCCCCCAGCTCTTCGGATAGGCCGCGAAATCTGCCTTCATGTCGCGATTGACCGCTGCTTGCAGGTCGATCCCATAGGCCACGCGCAGGGCGCGGATCACCACATCGGTGCAAACCCCACGGTCAGTAGGCACATCGCCGCCGGGGATTGCCAAAGCGACATAGGCCGGGTCATAGGTGGTGGTGATGCCCACCTGCCCCTCGGTCGCGCGGATAAGCGCCTGCGCCTCGGGGGTGGCGTCAAGGAAGTCGCCCTGGGGAAGGCCGGGCGCTATGCCGTGCGCCATGGCCTCCTGCGCGGCAACCCGTGACTGAAAAGGCGACAGCCAAGACGCCACACCGATTACCAGCAGAAGAACCGCAACAAAAAGCCTCATCCGTCAAGGTTAACCCGGCGCGATCAGGGGGCGAAGCCCGGCCGATGATCTTGGGCCGCCCTTGGGCGGGGATCAGCCAATCAGCTTAGCCTACGTGATAGAGGCTTTGGAACAGCCGGGGGTCCAGCGAGGTGGCCGCGAAAGTCGGCCCCTCGGTGAGGACCGATACGGCGTCATGGCTGTGCAAGCTTTCCTGATGGCTTGCCACCACGCGGAAATCGCCAATGCGGTCGTCTTTCAACAAAGCCGCACAGAAGGACCGCGCCGCATCCTCGACAAAGATCGGGTTCGCCGCGTTCAGCTCGGCAAAGGCCTGCTCATCCTCGCGCTTCACCATCACCTGCGTTTCGGTGGGCACCGCGTCGCGGGCAATTTCGATCAGGTCCTCGAACCACAGGCATTTCGCGCCCGTCAGTTCCGCAGAAATCCGCGCGACCGAGCGTTGCGAATGGGGCGTCGCCAGTTGCCCGCGCGTCATGCGGGCATGTTCGGACAGCTCCAACGAACAAGGGCAGGTCGAGGAATAGACGAAATCGAGGTGCATCAGATGCTTGCGCACCCCGGCCACATCAACAAGCTCCAAGGCGATATCATAGTACTGCCAGCCCGACAGGCTGGACCGCAGGCTTTCCACCCTCATCGGGAAGGAAAACCGCATCTGGATGCGGGCGTCGAAAGACTCCAGATCGCGTTTGTAGTCGTTCAGTGCATGTTCGATGACGCCAAAGGAAAAGTCCTTTTCCGAATGGGCATAGAAAGACCGCATAATGCGGCTCATGTTGATGCCCTTCTTCTCGGCCTCGAGGCTGACGGTCCCGGTCACGCTGGTTTCCAGCGTCACGGGCTCGCCCGAGCGGGTCTTGAAGCGGATCGGCAGGCGGAAATTCGAAATGCCGACGTGCTGGATGGTCTGCTTTGCCCCACGGATCAGACTTGCCGGACCGTTTTGCAGGTCAGGCAGGGTGTCCTTGTAGGCGGCATCGGCGCGGAACTCGGTCGGGTAGTCGCGAGACAGAACCGGATAGCCCTTCCCTACCAAGGCCCCTGCCTGCGGGTCCAAGGCCACAATCTCGGCCTCGGACGCGCGCGCCACCCAAAGGCGCAGCGTGGTCAAAGCGGCCTCGGCCTCGGCGCGGCCGGGACGGGTGTCTTTGTCGGACAGGTGCAGGTTCATGGAAGCGTCCTTTCGGTTCGGGCAGCGGGCTGCCGTCAATGTCATCAGGAATACGGGCGAAGGGGCTGCCCGGATCAGTCACCGGCGGGGGGATTCCCGCAAGATCTTCAATCTAGGAAACCTTGCCCCCGATAAGAAGGGGGAAAAGCGACGCGTCTGATGCGGGATTTGCCATTTTGATTGGCTTGTGCGCCTCGCTCAAAGGGGCGCCGAAATGCGCGGCGCGCAGGACGAAAAGCCGGCGGCATCCGAGAAAGGCGGTCAGACCTGTTCCAACGCCTGCATGAGGTCGGCAATCAGGTCGCCCGCATCCTCCAGCCCCACCGACAGACGGATCAGGCCCGGCGTGATGCCCAGCTTGTCCTTCTGGTCCTGCGGCAGGCGCTGGTGGGTTGTCGTCGCCGGATGGGTGGCGATGGTTTTGGCATCGCCAAGATTGTTGGAAATCGTCGCAATCTTCAGCGCGTTCATGAATTTGAACGCGGCCTCTTTGCCCCCCTTGATGTCAAAGGCGATCAGCGTGCCGCCGGACCCCATCTGCGCCATGGCAAGCGCGTGCTGGGCGTGGCTGGCAAGACCGGGATAGATCACGCGCGACAGCCGCGCATCGCCTTCCAGCGCACGCGCCACCGTCAAGGCGCTGTCGGCCATCGCCCGGCAGCGCAGGTCGAGCGTGGCCATGCCATTGAGGTGCATCCAGGCGGTAAAGGGGCTCATCGAGCCGCCGGTATGCTTCATGTAGGTTTCAACAGTCTTGCGGATGAACTCTTCTTTCCCGCAGATCACCCCACCCAGGGCGCGGCCTTGCCCGTCAATGTGCTTGGTGGTGGAGTAAACCACCACATCGGCGCCCTGATCGACGGCACGGGAAAAGATCGGCGTGGCAAAGACGTTGTCCACGATCACAATTGCACCGACCGAATGGGCAATCTCGCTAACGGCGCGGATGTCGACCAGTTCCAGCGTCGGGTTCGACATGGATTCGAAAAACACCGCCTTGGTGGCGGGTGTCACGGCTTTGCGCCATTGATCCAGATCAGCCCCTTCGACAAAGGTGACCTGCACGCCAAAGCGGGTCAACACGTCTTCCAGAATATACAGGCACGAGCCAAAGAGCGCGCGCGAGGAGACCACATGGTCCCCCGCCTTCAGCATCGAGGTCAGCGCGCCATTGACCGCCGCCATGCCAGAGGCGCAGGCAAAGGCGGCCTCGGTCCCTTCCAGCGCGGCAATCCGGTCTTCGAACATCCGAACGGTGGGGTTGCCATAGCGGGCATAGATGAACTCATCCTCACCCGCCTTGATGAAGCGCTGCTCGGCGGCCTCGGCCGAAGGGTAGGCAAAGCCCTGGGTCAGGAAAATCGCCTCGGCCATCTCGCCATACTGGCTTCGGCGGATGCCGTCATGCACCAGTTTTGTGCGCGTTTTCCAGTCGTTTGCCATCGCGAACGGCCCCCTTGGCCAAAAGAAAAACCCCGAAACCAAGGGGTTCGGGGGCGTGCGGCATCCGTCTCCCTTTTAGCGGTTTGTTTAACGTGGCCCGCAATCCGGTTCCAAAGCGCCACGGGGGCGTGGATACGCCGGGGCGGGGGAAAGGTCAACGGGGGAGCATCCGCCGCTTTGAAGGG
>Ga0194133_10004241_pt1 | contig 19484 bp, 3 predicted proteins | sample TA2KigOf40mmetaG_FD_155448 | JGI IMG/M metagenome (GOLD analysis project Ga0194133, IMG submission 155448) | Freshwater microbial communities from Lake Tanganyika, Tanzania - TA2015055 Kigoma Offshore 40m | ecosystem: Environmental > Aquatic > Freshwater > Lake | place: Tanzania: Lake Tanganyika... | reverse complement strand
GACGGAGATCCGCTTGGTGACAAATGATGCAAGCACGAATTTGGTGGATATGAGTTTATCTTTAGCCGAAAATGCGACAGAGGTCATTGATATTATGCTTGGGGGCGAAGAACGCATCGCAAATGAATTAGATGCGAGCTATGCAAATATTCGTTTTACTGCAACAGGAATAGCGGATGGGCTCGCTACCAATGATATAAGCACGAATTTATTGGGTGCAGGAATAGGCGTAAGAGAAGCATCCGCGAATACGGTAATAGCCCTGCTTGGAACACCGACAAATTTCGCGGTAAGCGGAACGACAACTACGAGTTTAACTTGTAGTTATGTAGAGCCGGTTTTAAGGGATGCAATCGGGGTGAATAATTATCGTGTAACTGCACGACCGATTTATGGGTCAGTAACAACAGTGGTTAGTGATGTGTCTGCGGGGTTGAGCCAAGTCCAGCTTACCGGATTACCGGGTGGGGCGGTATATGATTTGAGTTTAGCTGCGACGAACCAGTATGGGACAATTGTGGTATCTGGAGTGAGTGGAGGGACAATATTGCCGCCACCTACAGGATTAGTGGGTTCAGCAAGCACTGCATCGTCTTTTACTGCGAGCTGGGTGAGCGGAGGTGGAGCCTTATCAAAATATTCGTTTAATTTGATAAATGAAGCAACAGATGTGTCAAGCGGCGATTTATCAAACAATATAACGAGTAGCAATTTTACTGGATTGGTAGATGGGACGCCCTATTTAGTGGCGGTTCGTGCAGCAAACCCTTATGTAGTTTCTACAGATGTGAGTATGATTTATGGAACGGTATTTTCGGCACCGAGTTCGTTAGCATTTACATCTCGAACAACAAGTAGCATTATGTTTAGTGTAGGAGGAACAACAAAACCATATACACAATATAATATATCTTATAGACCATTAGGAGGGTCGGTATTGACGACAACAGATGTATCAAGTAATTTGAATTTAACAGGGTTGTCGAGTGGGCGTATTTATGATGTATCCGTGAATATTCAGAATGAATTTGGGGTGAGTGCTTGGTCGGATACGGTAAGAAACTCAACCGAGATTGTATTACCTACCTTATCTGTGGGAACTATAACGCCCTCAAGAATAGATGTATCTTTCAGCTCGGCATTGGCGACACAAGATTGTTCCTATGTATTGAGGACAGTTCCGAATGTGACGCAATATGTCTTGGCTGCAGGAGCAACATCACAGTCTTTAACTGGATTAACACAAGACACATCATATTCTATTATTTTAGATGCATCAAATATATTCACAAATTCTTCTATAACATTAAATTCACGAACACAACCTATACCACCAGTTACGAACCTCGCAGTAAATAGTACTACAGCAACATCAATAACAGTGAGTTATTCTACTACAGATATTCCTGGATTCACAAATACAACCATTACAGCAGTTATTGGAGGAAGTACATTTACGGGTACAGGTAATTCTACAGGAGGTACTGTTAGCGGGTTGACAAGTAAAACAACATATACCGTGTCAGTAATAGCAAATACTTCGAGTGGTTCATCCATTGGCGTGAGCATATCCGCAACTACATTAGGCCTAAATGATTTAACAACAACATCTGCTGTATCGTATGTGGGTATAACTACATCTCCCCCATATTCAAACCCAACATCAACCCACGGTATATTATCATTAACAAATAATAGTGTTTCGTTTAGTAGTTCAAATACAGTTTTTACAAGTTTGGGAAGCACTTGGAGTATGCAATTTTGGTATAGAACACAATCTGTTCCATCAAGTCAGATGAATATAATTAGTCGTCCTGCAACAAATAATGCACAGTTATATTGTGGTAATTTTTCTGGGTTTACTGGAATTTTCCGAAGAGTAAATACAACCGGTCAGTTATGTATTTATACAGCTACATCCGTTTGGGTGCATATCACAGTTAGTTGTGCCAATAATTCATGGACGATTTATTGCGATAATGCCAAGAGAGATTTTTCAGTGTCTCAAAATGCATCTAATAATACTGTGTGGACTTTGATGAATTCACTGGCAGGAAATAACGTTCGTATTGCAGAATTTAGAGTATGGAATATAGCATTATCTGCTAGTCAAGTATCAGGCAACTGGAATAATGAAGTTGCAAGCAATACAACTGGTCTTATTGGTCTGTTTAGATTCCGCAATGGTGCAATATTACAAAATGATATATAAGTTTTTATGCAAGCAAATCAATATTTTAGTTTGAAACTATATTCATAATATAATTTCACCACATATCATAATCATTCCACCCCTCCCACTAAAAATAAGTCTATCACCACGAACACATTTTCAGCCCATATTATAAGTATATATCACCCTCATGTCCTCCAATATTTTCCAATTTGGGCGTTTAGGAGTTGAAAAAGCAAGAATTATTTCTATCGACAACCGTCTCCGGAAAAGGTATCATGATCGCATCATACAATTAACCGTTCCTATTATTGAAACTACTCCCACAGAAGAACAAATCGCTCTTGGGTTGCAATCCGTCTCTGCCCTTATCCCCGACCAAACCGTGTCTTCCAATATGATCCCCGATAAATCACTCACCGGTTCCACCATTGGATTAACCGCTCTTGACGGCACAACCCTTTTACATAATCCTTCTCTCAATTCTTTAATCCCCCCACCTTCTAATTATGTATCCAATTTAGAATACGCAAAAAAAGAAATCGCACAAGCCATATTACAATTAGATGTTTCCAATGCTTTTTTAAATTTAGGAAATATTTTTGAAGGAAAACTTGATTATGCCGAAGCCACAATTCCCATTATTGATGCAAGTATCCAACTAATTGATACAATTTTTTGGGCCACTACTTCCCGATTTGCCGACCAATCTATTACACAGACACAACTTACCACAAATCCAATCCTTTCTACCACAGCGACTATCCAGCTCTCCTCATCTCCTGCAGCCAAATGCCCGGTCAATACACAATATTCGCAAACATCTATAGTAGATACACTTATTGGCGGTAATACTACATTCACTATAGGCGATATTGCAAATGCGGTTAGCGACCTTTCCTACCAACAAATCGTTTCGCAACTTCCACTTTTAGAAGAAAACTCTACTTTTAATTCTTCAAATACAGCAATCTCAATAACACAACAAAAAAACGATCTTTCACTCGTAATAATCGGTGAATATCCTTTTGAAACTACAAATGAGACGATTGCGAACATCGCGGATGCATCTCTAAATATTATCCAAACCGCCTTTTCACAATTAGATGCCTCTTTCACGGGAATTATTAGCAATGCAATTACGACTTTTGATACAGCAATATCATCTATTTATTCTACAGATACTTCTTTTTCATTGTTTGAGAGAAAATGGGATAATTCCTATAACGAATTTGCTGCTCCAAATTGGGTGCAGGGGTCATCACTCATAGAAGATATTGTGTTGCCTATTACCGCCACAGCAACAACCCTCTTATTTGACAACAGCAGTAATTCTTTAGCCACAACAGAATTTGTGAAAATGGTATTAGCAGGGTCGCTATCCAATGACCCGGATTTACTTGATGCATTAGAATGGATCCGCAATGCAATAGCAAATGATGCGAGTTTTGCCTATAAAACGATGCAAGAAATCGGGGAATTGAATACGAATGTTTCTCTCGAGTCGGACAGAATAGACCAGATTGAGAATAATGATTTGCCTTTAAAAATAGATAGTTTGAGAGAAATAAGATCGCACCGAATTTTCTCGGATAATTCGCTGACTTCTCTCGTTATTCCTGTATTTGATGCATCATTAGAATACCTTGAACGCCAAAATCCATTTTTGAATACGAATTACAATCTTACATCAATTAATTGGACGCAGAAAGACATTTCTCTCAACAATGTCATAACAAAGTGGGATGCTTCGTATCAACATACAGACAATCGTTATCAACGGAGCGACGCAAGTGCTTCTTTATTCTCCACCGATTTAGACCAAAGCATTACTCTACTCACAGATAAAATCAGTTCAATTGATACATCTGCAAATTATACAGCTGGACTTGTTTCAATATCCCAGGTCGGGTTCGATATTTTCAAATATGCAGTAGATAGTTCAATCGGCAGTATTACTGCTCTATGCGATAGTATGGATGCATCTAATGCAGCAGTGGTAGCAGGAATACAGACAATTAATAATAGTGGAAGTTCGGTAGATGCTTCTATGGCAGATACTTATCTTTATATAAAAGAATCGTCTATTACTCGCGATGCTTCTCTCATATTAATAGATACTGATGAGCGGTATGGATTATTGGACTTATCAATGAGTGCTATTTTCCAATATGCAGATGCGATGCGACAGACAACAAAACAGAATATAGCGACAAATATGGCGTATAAAACCATATTGGATATTTCTCTCAATGTAGCAGAAAATTCTACAAAATCGAGAGAAACAACATTTATAAATCTTCCTATAGATGCAAGTATAAGTGCTATGGAAATGGGGTATCGCAATAGAGCCGATCATTATGTATTGACAGATGGGTCAATAAATAGGCAGCTTGACTTGTCAATTAATCAAATAGAACAAGCAATGGCAACATTTAATATCCCTTTACTTAATCAACTTGCTGCAACTATGGACGCCATTGATAATAGGCCATATGGAACATTGAGAGAAAAATGTTTCAATGCGGATGCTTCTCTCGCAATTTACTTGGATAATTTGTCGCCACTTATTCCATTAGATAATGAAACAAATAGACTGGTTAGTAAAACAGGACAACAAGATGCATCTATTAGCCTCATTGAAACTTCCGGGTTTATAGCAACAGAAAATGTATCATCTGTATTGGAATTGCCCGAAGAGGTTGAAATAGGCCAACCAACGACAAATCTTTCTGTAGGAAATACCCAATATTATTGGGACTATTTGAGAGAAAAAATACAGGGGAATAGCAATTTCACAATAGATCAATTTTCGGAATACATTGGCGATATTCATATTGGAAATTTTGTAAATCAAAATACCACACAATTGTTAGCGGACTTGAGTGGGTTAAATCAGCGTTTAGATGGAATAAGCAATGTAAATTTACAAGAATTCAATGTGGATGCTTCTCTCGCCTATTTGCAATCTCTTTACACATCTAAAGAGGATGATATTCGGCAATTGGAAACATTTTATGTGTGGAAAACGGCGACAGATGCATCTGTTTCAGATTTGGAAAGACATTTTCGTATTATGGAAGTTTCTCTCAATTTCACATTAAATTTTTTCAATACTTCTGTTCCCCAAAAAACGCGATTGTATAATTCTATAGATACGAGTTATAATATTATTAAAAGGAGTTTCGCACAACAATATTGGCCGCAAGATGAATGGACGACAATGAAAAAGAGTGAAATCAATGATAGCTATATTATTGTGGAAGATGTAATGGGGACAGTAGGTGATTTCGTGCAAAATATAGAAAACACAACTGCAATCATTTATTCAAATGGTGCTACTATCACTTCTACTTTTAATAATTTGGACCAAAATGTCATATCAAGATATGGTGCAGTTGAAAATAGATTAGATACAGGGGATATGTCTCTCAATATAGTTTCAGGTGAAATACCTACCTATTTAGAGACGAGATTGCCTACGGTAGCTGATGCTACATTTACAGAAAGGGTGGAAGCGATTGATATTTCTCTCAATTTATTGGAACCTCTTATAGGGCCGGTGGAGAACTATTTTAACGATGCATACGCAGTATATGACACATCTTTTGCCTATTTAGAGACTGTATTTGAAAATGCGAACACCAATTTGGGAGAGGACCAATTTATTTTTATAGAAGATTTGCTACTTTTAACACAAACAATAGAGACGGATATATCTAACATTGAAACCTATATATTTGATAGTTCCAGTTTATCGACTAATCTTGCTTTACCAAGTGGAACTACAGTAATCTCACAAGAATTATTTGGAGAAAGTCCAGCGACGACATTATATTATCATCAAGAAATTGCTCCTATACTTGGTTCCAGTGCAGCATTGGATACATTGAATGAATTTGCTTTAGCGTTAGGGGAAGACCCGAGTTTAAATACTACTATTACAGAAAGAATTGGTTCTATTGATTTTTCTCTCAATGAGTTTGAGACAGCAAAGGATATGCCTATAGGTGAGTTGGATGCGAGTATGGTGATATATTCCGGTTATATGGGCGAATGGGATAGTTCATATAACTTGTTGAAAACCGCTACAGTGAATACAAAAACGCGTATGGGGACAAAAGAAGATACGCTCAATAGTTTAACAACCCAATATGGAGGGTTTAATAGTTCTGTTGTAATAGGGACGCAAATGATGGTGTCAAGTGATACAAGTGTGAATTTAGTGGATGGAATATTCAACCTTGTAGAACCTGCGATGGAAACAATTGATGCGAGTTTAACTGTATTACAGATATACCCTGTAGAAACTCCTGTATTTCGATATACATTTGATACAGGAACCAATTCAGGCAATTTCATAAAAAATGAAACAACCGGGTTATATGATGCTTCCATCAACCAAGGGACAATAACAACGGGTTCTCAAGCTCTTGGATCTGCAGCATTAGCAGTTTCAACCACAGGAACATCAGACGATTATGCTGTATGGATACCTGATATTAATTTTGCGAATTATCCGACATTTTCCATAAGTTTATGGTTTAGATTAAGAGCAGTACCCATAAATTTTCCTTGGTTATATTCGTTTCGATTAAACAACACAAATGCATACTCTCCTATTTACTTTGCAAGTAGAATAAATAGTAATTCAGGATCTGGAAATCAATTAATTACGCATTACACAAATGGTACAAATACTTCAACACCAGATATTGTAGTCGCTTTAAACCTACAACAATGGTATCATTTCGTGGTGGTTTATAATTCAGGAACAATAAAAACTTATATGAATGGAAATATTTTGGCTACACAAACAATGAGTTTAACGAATACCGGCGGATCATTATGCACTACAAACTGGCTTACATCAACAAATGATGGAACAAGTGGGTTAGATTATATAGATGATTATAGATTTTATGACCGCATACTATCTTTGAACGATATATATGCAATATACAATGAACCCGGGCAAAAAATAACAGATAAAACAGGAACGATAGAAACAAAATCGGGGACAATAGAAGACGGTATTCTTGTAAATGATGCAAGCACCAATATTTTAGCGACAAGAGCGAATGTGGCGGATGCTTCATTGAACCCTATTTTTGATATAATAACAAAACCTACTGGCGTGAATGCAATTTCCACAAATACAACAATGACGGTGGCTTATCAGGCACCTATATTGGGAGATGCTGTAGGAATAATAAAATATAGTATAGTGGGAACGCCTATATCAGGAACAAGCACACCATTTAGTGCTGATGTATCTGCTGGAATATTGTCAAGACAATTCACTGGTTTAGGACAAAACCAGGTTTATAATGTGGCTGTATCGGCCTATACAGATTATGGAATTTCAACCACGGCAGGATATACATATGGTACTACTTTAGATGCACCTACGGGTCTTTCTGGGACGGGAAGAACTACCTCATCTATTAGTTTAACGAGTAATCAAGTATTATTGCCGTTTTCTTTTTATAATATTTCGTATGGATTAGCGTCAGGTGGAGTGATACAAACTGCGACATCTGCAACAAGAAATGCGACAATCACTGGGTTGTTGTCTGGGAGAATATATGATATATCGGTCAATATACAGAATACATATGGTCCAAGTCCTTGGGCTTCAACTCGCGACAGTACATCTCTCGTGCTATCAACATTAAGTGTAGGAACAATAACGAATACAAGTATTGATGTATCTTTTAGTCCAGCATTAGCGACACAAGACTGTTCTTATGTGTTGAGAACAGACCCAGATGCTACACAATATGTATTGGTTGCAGGGGCAACATCGCAGTCCTTAACAGGATTGGTTGGAGGGACAAATTATACAATATATTTGGATGCATCGAACTTATATACAAATGAAAGAACAAGTATAAGTGCAAGAACACTGATTAATCCAGCTACTGGATTAACGGCATCTTCAACCACAACATCTACCATTACTGTAACATATTCAATCGGAAGCACAACGGGTTTTGTAAATACAACTATTACAGCAACCAGTGGAGCAAATACATTTACTGCTACCGGTAATTCAACTACCGGAACAGTAAGTGGTTTAGCAAGAGGAACACAATACACGGTTTCAGTAGTAATCAATACAAATAATGGTTCATCGTCCAGTGTGGGAATAACTGCAACAACTCAAACAGTTAGCGTAAATGATTTAACAGCAACATCAACGCCAGGGTATGTTGGTATTACTACATCTCCACCATACAACAATCCTACAAGTAGTTATGGTATATTTTCATTAAATAACAATACATTATCATTTAAAAGTACTAACACTCTTTTTACAAGTTTGGGCTCTACGTGGACGATACAGATGTGGTATAAAGTAAGACAGCAACTTCCCGCCAATAGTGCAGTAAATATAGTTGGACGCTATAATATATCTAACGCACTTTCATCTGTATATTATCATGTTTCAAATAGATTTGGTCGTAATATTGCGGCTAGTGCTTTAGAGTTTGGCGATGTCATTAGTTTGGATACGTGGAGCCATGTAACATGTAGGTTTTCAGATGGAACTTGGACTACATACATTAACGCAGTTCAAAAAGACATAAGAGGAGGTTCTGGAACCAATTTAGACGGGTATTCGTTTGCATTGCCGACTACACTTAAGGCGGACGCTGTAAATTCTGGTGTAATAGTTCAAATTGCAGAATTTAGAGTATGGAATATAGCATTATCCGGCACTCAAATATCAGCCAACTGGAATATTGAAGTTGCGGGCAATGAAACCGGTCTTATTGGTCTATTTCGGTTTCGTAGTGGTGCAATATTTAATAATGATATGGTGTAGTATTCGTATCTGATAATTTTCCTATCCCCAAACAATATGAAAAGATAACAATACATAAAATATTGTGTATTGTTATAATGTTATTTTCCCTATTATTAGCATTTTTTTCTCTCGCCAATTCCAGAATTGTGCCTGATACAATTACTTCTATTCAATTACCGAGTTATCTGGGTCATTGGATACAAGTATTAGAATCGCCCACTAATAAAATATTCCAAGGATACGGAACCTGTATTACGGCTGATTATGGTCTTTTGCAAAACGGTAATATCAATGTAATCAACACACAATTAGATAAAGATCATAATATAGATCAAATCAATGGTTATGGATACTACAAAAATAGTTCCGAGGTGGGAAAATTAACCGTCCATTTAGACGGAGTTCCGGTCGATTCTCCTTATTGGATCGTCAAATTAGGCGAATTGAAAAATTCCCAATACCAATATAGTATTATTACTACCCCTTCTTATATTTCTTTATGGGTTCTTGTAAGAGATTTGGCTTCTTATCAGCAATATTACGAAAAAGAAATCCGCGAGTTCTTGGATAAATATGAATTCAGCTATACGAGTGTGGTGCAAACCGAGTGTAGCGAAACCGAAGTTAAAGCGTCAAATCCTATGCTGCGTTCAAATTACCAAAGTGAATGTCAAATTGCGGGTTATTTACGCAAATCCGGGTTTCCAGAATATACTATAGGCACAATGGTTTGTATAAGCAAATACGAGAGTTCTTATAATTGTGATGCTACAAATAAAAATACAGATGGTTCTACAGATTATGGACTAATGCAAATAAATAGTTATTATTGGTGTTCGGGGGACCCTTTATCCAAATATAATGAGTGTAAAGTGGCTTGTTCGAGTTTATATAATTGTCAGTATAATACAAATTGTGCCTATATAGTGTGGAAACAACAAGGTTATACTGCATGGTATGGTTATCAAAAACACAAGACAGAATGCGACAGCTATAAGGTGAATTGTTAGGGGCACGGATCACATCCAATAACATCTTGCATGTTTAGTCATTGCATTATTATATAGAACTATTTGAGTTGTAAATACTTCTATGACGAGAGGTGGTTCTTCTTTATAGGAAACCTTCCAAAATAAAATGTGTTAAAAAAGTATATGAGTAGTAGTGGATTTTCAAGCACTTCAAATAGAGGTACAATAAGATATGTCTATATATCAAATATCCTCAACCAAAATGTTTCAATTCCTATAGCACAAAACAGTACAAGTGCTCCGTTAAAAGATGGAAGTGTCACTACCAGTAAAATCGCTGATGGAGCAATTACAAGTGAAAAATTAGCCGACAATATTGTTTTATACGGAAATGTTTCAATTTCAAATCCTTCTTACCCACCAGATGCTTGTGGAAACTTAATCGCCACAGTAGGATTTGTGAATGATGCAATTACTGGTGCATTATTAGCTACAGATTTAAGTGGTATCCTATCTAATTTAGCAAATAATGTGTCCCAAGATATTTCCAATATAAACCAACACATTGCAACCATAGATAATTCCATCAATATTATTAATGCAAATGGGTGGGTAACAACAAACCGAATTAGTAATGGAGCAATTACAAGTGCAAAATTACACCCGAATATTGTTCTCCCTGTTGGAACAACAATACAATCTTCGCCTACTTTGCTCGACAACTCCACAAAAATAGCAACAACGGAATATGTGCAAAACAATTTAGCAGCAATCGTGGATTTTGCTCCTTCCAACTTGAATACATTGAAAAAGCTATCTGATGCAATTGGAGGAGACCCCCAATTTGCTACAACAGTGAATACGGCTTTATCAACAAAAGCCGTAAAAACGGAAGTGGATGCGAGTTTGAATTCCATTACACAACAACTTGTCGCACAAGATGCATCTATTTCTATTTTAACAACACGAGCCAATATATTGGATACCAGTTTTAACACATTAAAAACGCGGGTTGATTCCAGTTTAGTCGATTTGTTGAATAAAACAAATGCTCTTGATAGTTCCGCGTCGGCTCTTGCTACCAGAGTGGATGCAAGTTTAGCCAGTTTAATCGCACATTCTTATATCCTCGATAATTCTATAAACACATTAACCGCTCGCGTAGATGCAAGTTTGGCTGATATTTATAGTCCAGGTTGGGTGACAAGCAATCGTTTAGCCGCAAATCTTGTTCTTCCTGCGGGAACTACCCTTGCTGCTACACCAGATACAAATACAAATAATACTGGATTAGCAACAACTGCATTCGTGAAAAACAATATAGAAAACATTATTGGTATAGCACCTGCTGCATTGGATACAATTGCTGAATTAGCAGCAGCATTAGGTAATGACCCGAGTTTCTCAACAACAGTGCAGAATTTGTATAACTCTACACAAGGAAACATAGACTTATTGAATACGCGTATTAGTGGTGTGCAGACAGATTTGTCAAATTCTATTAATCGTATAGATGCGAGTTTAGCGATTTTAGACCAACATTCTCTCGTTCTTGATAATTCCATCAATACACTTTATTCCGATGTAGATACATTAAAAACACGCGTGGATACTAGTTTGAACCATCTTATTGTTCGTGCAAGCCAAGTAGATACCAGTTTATCTCTCTTGACTACACGAGTAGATGCGAGTTTGTCGGTATTAACTTCTCGTGCAGATGTGATTGACATTTCAATCAATTTATTAAATACAAAAGTAGATGCATCCATTAATTATTTGGTTGGTAGAGCCGATGCGATTGATGCTTCTATTTCATCAATGCAAACCTCTTTAACAACGAATATAACAACGAGAATTACTGATTTAGAAACACGCATAGATGCAAGTTTGATAGATTTGAACGCTCACGCAGCCGCAATAGATAGTTCCATTAATTCTCTCACTCAATCTGTTTCTGCGGATATAAATACATTAAATACGCGTGCAACAAATATTGAAACGGATGTGGCTCTTCTTTCTACTGAATTAAATGATGTTGTGAATATCACACTTGCAAATTTGATAGACCGTGTGGATATAAGTTTAAATAGTTTGATTGACGAGGCAAACACATTGAATTCGGGTATAAATACACTTGCTACCCGCGTAGATACAAGTCTCAATTATCTTACAAATAAAACATTACAATTAGATGCGAGTTTCAATGCATTAAATAGTTCTCTCAACGCACATATTGAGGCGAGTTTCAATTCTCTTGCTACACATGTAGATAATTCGTTTAATAATCTTTTTAGCCGAATTGGAACACTGGATACTTCATTTAGTCTTCTCACTACGCGTGTAGATGCGAGTTTGGCTTATTTGGATGAAAAAGCGGTCCAATTTGATGGTTCTCTCGCCGATTTATCTACAAAACTATATTCAGTGATTGATGCTTCTATTACCAGTTTGCAAACACGAGTAGATACAAGTCTTAACTCTTTTGCATCTCATTTAGCCACAACAGATAGTTCCCTCTCAAGTTTAGTTACCCGTGTAGATGCAAGTCTGCAAATTCTTGATACACATATGACAGTAATTGATAGTTCTATTAATCTTATTTTAGATCATACTACAGTATTGGATACAAGTGTGAATTACTTGACAAATGTTGTTGCAAATCACGAAGCAAGTTTGAATGCGATTTTTGCTCCTGGATGGGTAACGAGCGAACGCCTTGCAGCTAACTTGGTGCTTCCTACAGGATGTACGGTGGCCTCGTCGCCTCCTTTGGATGCAAGCGATAATCGGGTTGCTACTGCTGCTTTTGTGAGACAGAACATAGATAATTTAATTGGAAATGCACCGGAAGCATTAAATACCTTGGAAGAATTGGCGGCAGCAATTAATAATGACGCCAGTTTCGCTTATAATACAAGCCAGTCTATTTTCGCATTACAGACGGATGTAAGCAACATAACAAGCCGTATTAATACGATTGATGGCGGTTTCACTTCTACTGTGACAACTATCAATGAGAGCATTAATACATTAACAAATCGTGCAAATAGTTTGGATACTTCCTATAACACACTCACAACGACTATTTCTGCATTAACAACCCGAGTAGATACAAGTATTAATACTTTAACATTGCGTGCAAATTCTCTCGATTCAAGTGTAAATAGTTTAACCACACGAGTAGATGCAAGTCTTATTTATTTAAATAATCGGGCGGATAATTTGGATATTAGTTTGAATACACTAAAAACAGAAACGGACGCCAGTTTAGTCTATTTGTTTGGGAGAACAGGTGAAATAGATGCATCCATCAATGCTCTTACAAATATTATACAAACTGATATCACAAATACAATTAATGATTTGGCGACCCGTGTAGATGCGAGTTTATCGGATTTAACTTCCCAAATTACTTTACTTGATGGATCGCTTAATGATTTGGCGACCCGTGTAGATGCGAGTTTAACCGCTCTTGAAACATCAAGTCAATCACTCAGTTCAGCGATTACTTTACAGGATACAAATCTGCGTTCTCTCATTGATGCGTCAATTAATGTTCTTACATTAAGAGTAGATAATAGTTTGAATGATATTAGCACGCATATTTCTGCTATAGATAGTAGTTTGGCTGGTATTTTTACTGCAATAGATACAAGTTTTAACGACTTATATTCGCGTATTGATGTAATAGATGAATCTATATTGAGTTTAGGCGATACAGCTGATACATTAGCAAGTAATATAAACGACCTATCATTGCAAGTGTCGGCCCAGCAAACTGCAATTGAAACAATAACCGGTGATGGATGGGTAACAAGTTCCCGTTTAGCCGCCAATTTGGTTCTTCCGGCTGGATGCACTATTGCGTATTCTCCACCAGTGGATGCAAGCGATAATCGCGTGGCGACCACTTCGTTCGTGCAACAGAATATTAGTGCTTTAGTGGGAGGTGCTCCCGGTGTGCTTGACACACTAAATGAACTTGCAAATGCTATTGGTGGCGATGCAAGTTTTGCGGCAAACATAATTATGCATATAAACACAACCGATGCTTCATTAGCAACACTTACTACAAGAACAGATGCTTCCTTAACCGATTTGATAAGTCGTGCCGGTGTCATTGATGCAAGTATCCAACAATTATCGAATTTAGCTGTTTCTCTCGATGCTTCTTTAACATCATTGGATACGCGTTTAACTTACAATGATGCAAGCACGAGTTATTTAGTATCTTGGGCTTCCATCTTGGATACTTCCATTAACCTGTTGAGTTCCGCATTAACAACAAATGATACAAGCACAAATTTACTGGTTTCCCGTGCAAATGGGATTGATACATCTATCAATTTACTGAATGGAAGAGCAAACACATTAGATACTTCCTATAATCTTTTGGTTGAAAGAGCAAACGGATTGGATACATCTTTCAACACATTAAACAGTCGTTTATTGACAAATGACGCGAGCACTAATTTACTTGCCTCTCGTATGACAACCATTGATGCTTCTATCGCCATAATATTCAATATTTTAGGAAAACCTACCGGGCTTACCGCAAGTTCAACAACAAATAGTATTACTGTAGGATGGACCGCCCCCGTATTTGCCTCTTTACTCGGTTTAACTGGTTATAGCATAGAAACAATAGATTTGGGAAATACTACTGTAGTAGATACAGGATCGGTTTCATCAGCAACGACAACTTATACGACACCATCTACATTATCTGGTGCAACCGCATATCAAATGCGGGTAACATCACTAACACCCTATGTGAATGCATCAAATACGATTAATAGTTCAACATTATAAATATAGGATACCCCATATATGCAGTAAAACAATTTAAAAATTTAACGGATGCAAATATAGAGTGATTAGGGATGATTGTGTGATATGTATATACATATCACATTTCAACAACTGAATAAATTATATTTAGTTCTTTTTAATATTTGGGAATTATATAATGAGAAGTCGTCGTTTGCAAATTGCGAGAACAGCAACAAACAAATTGGCTACAATTGCTGCTGCAGCAAATAACACATTTTTGCAGACAAATGTGCCGGTTGTAACTGCTACAACTGATCCCTCGTTGATTGCTATATATACAGAAGCTGCAAAAGCCCCAACTATAGTGAATAAATCCATTACAAATTTGAAAATCGCGGATGAGACATTAACAAGCGAACTTTTTAGCCCTGAATTGTCTCTTCCCAAAGGAACAAGGATAACAAATCCAGATTTTGTGGATACATCTTTGAATGTCGTCTATAGTGATATGATTGCAACAGTAGGGTATGTGGATGAATCATTACAAAATTATACGGTTGATAGCACGCAGTTAGAACCCAATTTAGAGCTTCCTACAAATACAAAAATCACGAACCCCGTATTTAACAATCTTACTGCGTCTAACGCGGTTGCGAGTGTTGGATACGTCCAAGCAACTGTTGCAAATGCCCTTATAAATGCGGATATTAGTGGTATTGCCGCTGGATTAGCTGCAGCATTGAGTAGCGAAACTGCCGTTTTACAGACACGCGTTTCTACTTTAGATTCCAGTGTGAATAATATTTTACAAAATGGATGGGTCACTACAAATCGTATTGCAGATGGGGCAATTACAAGTGCAAAAATCAATCCAAATATCCAATTACCTGCGAATGCAACAATGGCCGCAAATCCTCTTGTGTCTTCAAATACAACACATATAGCAACTACTGCATTTGTGAAACAGAATATTAGCGAGTTAAATAGTTCTATCAATACTTTGTTAGACAATAAAGCAAATGTGTCAGATTTAGATGGTTTCGTCCAGGATTTAAATGATTATATTCATGTGGTAGATGCGAGTTTAGCGGACATTTATACTCGTACTGAACCAACCGCTACTGTAAATCTCGTATTAACTTCTTTAGCCACAAGTGATACAAGCTTTTCCGGTAATGTGATTATGAAAAACAAGACCACATTTCAAGACCAAGCCATATTGACTGGTGAAACCACCGTGAGTGCAAATGTTTATGTGAGTGAAAGTGTGAAACTTGAAACCAGCCAAATTGCGATGTATCCCTATTCCAAAATATCAAGTGGTCGCCAAAACATTGATGTGGAAGCTGCTACGAATTTGAATTTATCTACACGAAACCGCACATCGGTATTTTCCCAATTCACCAGCACCGATGCCTATTCCAGCACAAAAACAGTTGCATCTTTATCCGCAAGCAATCGCGGCACAGTGATTGCTGCCGGACACGGGGCTTCTTTCAAATACTCTTTTGACTACGGTGAAACTTGGAATTCTTTATTGAGTGATGCGTCTTTTAATGCAAGTGCTATAAGCGAAAATGGCGACTATGCTCTATTTTCTACCACCACAGCCACTTTTCTTGTGAAAAACGGGGATTTCAGGAACGCAACGAATATTTCCAGTAGATTTTACAGTGGAAATAGCCAAGGACACGCTGTTAGTTTATCTATGAGTGCAGATGGGCGTGTAATGGCTTGGGTCGGCACAGATACGCGTATATATGTGAGTGTGGATTATGGTGTATCTTGGCGTTCGTGTATTGGTATTACACCCGAATTTACTGTAGGCGATAGTCGCTTCAGTTTAGGTGGATCGGTTGCTGTTTCCAAAGATGGAACAATCATTAACTTCTTGGAATACAGCGGTAATTTGAATACTTATGTTTATTCTATTGGTGTATCTGCTTTGGTGGCGAGTTTTACCACAACCTCGAATGCAAATTATCCTACAGGTGTTTATACTGCATTCTGGTCGGGAACAAATACCGGTTATCAAAACAGTGTCTATACATTCAAAAATATTGCTAATAATAATGATGGAAGCATTTTGTATTCTTGTATAACACGCACAGGCATTTCATCTATATTGAAAATTACCAATTTAGGCACAACAACGGTCCAATTTGATGCCGTTTCACCTACTTATTTTGCGAATGCAGTCGCTACTGATAAAACCGGTAATAAAGTCATTGTATCCAGTTCTGTTACATCTATGAATAATTCTGCTGGAACATTAACAAATACAACTGCGTATTACCATATTTCTCTCGACGGTGGTTCTTCTTGGACCCGATATGGACCTTTTACTCGTGTTGTAGATGTGGCGATTACTCCCGATGGAAACTATGCATATGCTACTTGTGTAGGTATTACAGGAACAAGATTTGCTCGTCATATTTTGGATAGTTCAATTCTTGCGAATATAGGTAAAACTGCAGTGAATGTGGTAGCCGATAATTTCGCCGTGGTTGCGGATGCTTCTTTTGGTGGTAATTTGGTCGCTAATGGAAATACGCGGTTTGTTAATCCTCCTCTTATGAGTGGTGCAAATATCATACCTGGAACAGTCGTAATGACCCAAGTGAATGGTTTGGATTTAAGTCTAAACAGATTAATCAGTCGTGCAAATGCAATGGATGTTTCTATGAATGTATTAACAGATCGCCACGATGCCTGCTTGAATCGTTTAGTGGTTAGAGCTGACGCTATGGATGTGTCTATGAATGTTTTAACGGACCGCCACGATGCCTGCTTGAATCGTTTAGTGGTTAGAGCTGACGCTATGGATGTGTCTATGAATGTATTAACGGACCGCCACGATGCTTGTTTGAACCGGCTGGTGGTTAGAGCAGATGCGATGGATGTGTCTATGAATGTTTTGACAGACCGCCACGATGCTTGTTTGAACCGCTTGGTGGATAGAGCGGATGCGATGGATGTTTCAATGAATGTTTTGACAGACCGCCACGATGCTTGTTTGAACCGGCTGGTGGTTAGAGCAGATGCGATGGATGTTTCTATGAATGTTTTAACGGACCGCCACGATGCTTGTTTGAACCACTTGGTTGTCCGTGCAAATGCAATGGATGTTTCAATGAATGTTTTAACAGACCGCCATGATGCTTGTTTGAACCACTTGGTTGTCCGTGCGAATGCGATGGATGTCTCTATGAATGTTTTAACAGACCGCCACGATGCCTGCTTGAACCGCTTGGTGGATAGGGCAGATGCAATGGATGTTTCGCATAATCTTTTTGCTGCTTATACTGATAGTAGTTTTGTGAGGTTGAATGTTTATACAAGCCAGTTAGATGCGAGTATGACTTCTTTAGCTACTCGCCACGATGCTTGTTTGAACCGCTTGGTAGATAGAGCAGATGCTATAGATAGTTCTGTCAATTCTTTAACAATGAGACACGATGCCTGTTTGAACCGCTTGGTAGATAGAGCGGATGCGATGGATGTTTCTATGAATGTTTTAACAGATCGCCACGATGCCTGTTTGAACCGCTTGGTAGATAGAGCAGATGCGATGGATATTTCTATGAATGTTTTGACAGATCGCCACGATGCCTGTTTGAACCGCTTGGTAGATAGAGCAGATGCGATGGATGTTTCTATGAATGTTTTAACGGACCGCCACGATGCCTGTTTGAACCGATTAGTTGATAGAGCAAATGCGATAGATAGTTCTGTGAATTCTTTAACAAGTCGTGTAGATATAAGTTTAAACAGTATTTTAAGCGATGGGTGGGTAACCTCGAACCGGCTTAATGCTACATTGAACTTGCCTACAGGTGTTACGGTAAATGCTACACCTGAACTCACCTCTAATGATACACGCGTTGCAACTACACAATTTGTGAAAGACAATATTACAAACTTGATTGGATTAAGCACCCCGAGCACATTAGATACTTTGTATGAAATTGCAACTGCAATAAACAATGATGCAAGTTTTGCCGGGACAGTCGTCCATAGTTTGAACGATTTAAGCAATACAAAAGTGAATGTTACCGATTTCAATAATTTGGTTGCTACAGTGAACACATTGAGTGGGGGTGTTTCTGGTGATTTAAGCACCTTGACAAATCGCGTGGATACATCTTTAGTGTATTTAGAGGATAGAGCAACACGAAGCGATAGTTCTATTAATAGTTTAACATTGCGTCATGATAATTGTTTGAATTCTATTGTGGTGAAAAATGTGGCTCAAGATGTTTCTCTCAATGCATTGAAAACGAGTTTGGATAGTTTGGCGAACAGACACGATATTAGTTTAAATGCGTTGATTGTTAAAGATGCAAATATTGATTTGTCTTTTAGCGAATTGAATGTTGTATTGGATAATCGTTTTAGTGATACACTGTTTTTTGCAAATAATTATACAGACAATGCTGTTGCAACATTACAAACGAATACAAATTTAGTTCTTGCCGCTCACGATGTGAGTTTGAATTCGTTGATAGCCAAGGATGTTGCCCACGATGTGAGTTTGAATTCGTTGATAGCCAAGGATGTCGCCCACGATTTGAGTTTGAATTCGTTGATAGCCAAGGATGTGGCCCACGATTTGAGTTTGAATGACTTGATAGCCAAGGATGTCGCTCACGATGTGAGTTTGAATTCGTTGATAGCCAAGGATGTGGCCCACGATTTGAGTTTGAATGACTTGATAGCCAAGGATGTCGCCCACGATTTGAGTTTGAATGAC
>Ga0194133_10004237_pt1 | contig 19496 bp, 31 predicted proteins | sample TA2KigOf40mmetaG_FD_155448 | JGI IMG/M metagenome (GOLD analysis project Ga0194133, IMG submission 155448) | Freshwater microbial communities from Lake Tanganyika, Tanzania - TA2015055 Kigoma Offshore 40m | ecosystem: Environmental > Aquatic > Freshwater > Lake | place: Tanzania: Lake... | reverse complement strand
ACTTGCTCATTCTCAGTCGCTCCTTTGATTATAAATTTTTCAATCTTACTGACTTTGACTAACATCTGTCGACCATTTTCATTTACAAATTTAAAATAGTCTCCATGTTGCCATCCTAATCTATCGGTGTTCAATTCTTCATCCAAGATGATTCCTTCTGAACTCAAATTCCATGTATAGTCAATATGCAGCATTATTAATCTCTTCTAGCATCATTTTTTCCGTCTGCACGAGCTATGCGATCTACATCTGGTTTCAACCCTAGTGCATTGCTCACTATGGTGTCGATACGGACGACGTCGTGATTCATGGTTTTCACTCTATTGTCAAGTGCGATAATTATGCCTTTCATACCATTAATGCTGCCTAGAACTCCTTGCAATAATAATCTTATGGTTAAGTAAACAAAATATCCACCCGCTAGTGCCACAGCGATTGGAAAGCCCAAATCACCTATTAATTTAAAAACATCTCCCATTTTTCGCTCCCGGGTAATATACAGTTATTTAGTGAGGTTGACAACAGTTTGAACTGGGTGTATAATATGCTATTATAATCAAATAATATCTATGAAAATTAAATTGGTTTCAGACTTACATTTGGAATTCGCGGATATTAATATCCGAAATACCAACGACTATGACCTACTGATTCTATCCGGGGATGTCATGGTAGCCAGCAAAGTGCTGCTACCGAAGAGCGAATACGGCATACGTTTTCGTGATTTCCTTAAGCGTGTTAGCTTCCAATTTCCTCACGTGATTTATGTTGCAGGAAATCACGAATTCTATAGCGATGGTAAATTTTTCCAAGGTATTGAACAACTTCGTACAGCATGTGCATATCATGACAATGTTTACTTCTTAGAACGAGACACCAAAGTAATCAATGACATTGTTTTTGTTGGTGGAACTTTATGGACCGATATGAATAAGTTTGACCCTCTGACTTTGCATTCAATTCGAGACATGATGAACGACTATAGAGCTACTGTAAATGACCAAGCCGGATATCGAAAACTTAAACCTGCGGATACATGCGAACGTCATAAGATGACTCGAGAGTATATTTCTCTCGTGGCAGATGAAAATAAGGATAAAAAAGTAGTGGTAGTAACTCACCATAGTCCTAGTTTTCAAAGTATGCATTCGATGTATGCAGTCAATTACATCATGAACGGTGCGTACCACAGTGACCTTAGCGAACTTATCTTAAACAGACCGCAGATTAAATTGTGGACACATGGACACACTCATCATCCTTTTGATTACATGATTGGAGAATGTCGTGTTGTTTGTAACCCTCGTGGTTACGAAGGTTATGAAAATACTGGTTGGGATGAAGACAAAGTTATTGAAGTTTAATCTCTCTATGACAATAGTTCAAACTGAAATGGAAATGAATAAAGAAGATTTCATTAAGGCTCTAAAGGGAGTCCAGTTTATTGTAATCAATACTTGCTACGGCGGGTTTGGCCTTAGTAATCGTGCTTTTTTAAAATACATAGAAATGACGGGGATTACTGATCCTGATTTTTACGATAGAGAAATTCCTAGAGATGATCCTTATCTAGTAAAGATTGTTAAAGATATGGGTATGGCTGCTAACGGCGATCATGCTAATCTTAAGATCGTAGAAATTCCATGCGATGTTGAATGGGAAATAGCAGAGTATGACGGCAATGAATGGGTGGCTGAAAAACATAGAACTTGGTCATGAAAAAAGTTCAGTTCGACAAACATTACTACCATCTGCAAAATGACATGCAAAAATGGTGCAAAGAGTATATAGGGCCCGGTGGTTGGGGGAATCCAGAACCTATTAACGATATCGAGTATTTTGATCGAGACAATTTAAAGTGGTACATAGATTGCATGTTTGGGAATACGTTCTTTTTCTTTAGAAACGATAGAGATGCCACTTTGTTTATGTTGAGATGGTTGTGAAAATAGCCACGATTGCTGAAATACTTGCCATATGAATCTAGAAGATGAAATAATTATAGAACTATCCACAGGAATGCATAGCGAGATAGATTTTCAAATCTTGTCAGATATATTGGTGAATCTAGGATGGAAGAAGGTATCCTTGAATAGATTCAACAATAATGAGCATGCCGTAGATATAAAATTATGGTTAGAAGAACATACCTGTGGGGTATGGCAATGTCGGGGTTCTACATTTGTATTTCAAAATCACGGTGATGCTGTTAACTTTACATTAAAATGGCAATAACAAAAGAAGAATCTTTTTTCAAATACGATCAAGGTTATCTGTGGACGCCTCCTATTAAGGATACATATAGGTATATGGCAATAGATGATCGAGTAGAAGAAGTTAGAACTGTAGTTGTTCATGAATTTATAATGGGCGATGTAGAAGATCCCGATCTTTATGCGTGTGAACCATTGTTGAAATGGGAAAAGAGCGAAAAAGGTCAATGGGTAATGAATAATGCCATAGAAACTCCGTCATGGCATAGGATTCCGGATAAGATGCACTTCGGATATAAGTACCAAATTCGAGCCAAATTGGCGGGCGTTAGACTTACCGAATATCTGCTAAAATTTAAATAATGACAATACCTTTCATAAAAGCAGCCAGTCAAACCATGAGAGCTTGGTACTCAGAAGATCTCAAAAAGCATGATCGACTTATGTCACTTTTGGAAACTTACCATAAAGTTCATTTGCACGACAATGATTGCTATCCGGAAAAACTGGCATGGTGTTTGGAAAATTGTCAAAATAAATTCAGAGACATCAAACATGGAGACGGTATGTATTGGTACTTTGAATCAGAACAGGATGCTACTATGTTTTCTTTGAAATGGAGCAGTTGACAACTTTGAAAAAAGATCGTATAATATAAACATCATCATTAATTAATCGGAGATAGATATGCTTTACCAATTGGTATTAATTACTAATCTAGGAGCGATGACTCCGTTGGTAACCTTTGATAATCAATCTGCCTGTCTTAAAGAAAGAGCGATGATTACCAAAACTGCACAATATTCTGCAGAATGTTTACCTACTCAAAGCCCCGATCAACTAAAAATTCAAATGCAGAATTATCTACGCATGATGAATGAGCTTGTTCAAGAATTGCAAAAAAATCAAAAATGAAAGTAGGATTTAGTTTCGGCCGATGCGTTCGAGATATCGTTAGTGGACACATTGATTATAACGACGTGGCATGGATTATTTCTGGCACGGCCCTTCGAGACGAGGCTGCTATTGTTTGGTGTATAGAGGATTATCTTAAAAAACCCGGATATTTAGATGGGTTAGATGCAAAAATCTGTAAAGAAGTTGGGCTACGACTTTACAACGAAGGCAAAATATTTCAGCCAAGGCTTCAAAATATTACTGCTCTTCGGATTCCCGAGGGAGCGGTATGGGCAGACTTATTTCCTACTACATTCGCAGAAACTGAATCTGCCAAACGTGCCTGGGAACACTATAGATTCATGATTCATATGACAGCTATAGTTCCCGAAGATGTAAAAGAAAATTGGAAAGGATAAAAACATGAAAGTTAAAGAAGGATCTAAATGGTATTCCGCTGACTACAAACAGTTCACGGTTATACATGTAATTGATGTAAACGGGCATACTTGGATTCACTATAGAAGTGAATCTAACGAGCCTCAAGAATATAGTTGTTTTCTTGAAAGTTTTGTTTCTCGTTTCAGTCCATCACCAGAATGATCGATCTTAGATTCGAGCTAAAGAATCCTTTCGGAAAAGATAGATTCTGCTTATTAATTAACTTATGCTATAATAATAGAAATGATAAGTAATATTGATTCCAAAGGAGCAGCCGTGTCCAAAAAGTTCGATGATTTCAATGCCGAAGATCGAATTGAAGTCAAATTATTAGAAAACAGTATATATTATCTTTGCGGAGAAATTGAGGAGGATAACATCGCAGAATGCATAAAATGGATACTTTACGAAAATACAGATCCTAGAGAAAAGGTATTAACTCTGTACATAAACAGTACTGGGGGAGATTTGTACAATGCATTTGCTTTGATCGATGTGATGCGTAATAGTCAACATTCTATTAGAACTATAGCGATAGGTTCTGCTATGAGTGCAGCATTTTTGATTTTTTCTGCAGGCAGTAAAGGGCAAAGATTCGCATCAAAGAATACCAGCTTTATGTGCCACCAATATTCTGATAGTGTTTCTGGTAAACATCACGATCTAAGAGCCACCATGAGAGACGGAGAATTGATGAATCAAAAAATGATTGATCTTTTAAGAGAAGCTACAGGGTTGGCTCCTAGCAAGATTAGAGCTAAACTATTACCAGCATCTGATGTTTATCTGACAGCAGAAGAATGTATAGAGTATGGTGTGGCAGATCATCTTACCTAAGGAATAAAAATGAATGTTGTTGCCCTAGATCCAAAATTAAAAAAAGATGAAGAACGAAAATCTGCAATGTTAGAAGTGCTAACAGAAATGAAGACTCAAATTGAACAAGGAAAGATCACAGAGTTCGTGGCCTGTTCTTTAAACGAAGAAGGAGATGCACAGGTACACGCCAGCTGTTTAGATTTAGTAGGCGGGGTAGGATTGTTAGAAGTTGGTAAGCACTTACTTATTGAATTGGATCAATCGTAGCGAATAAGCCACATAATATGGCAAAAAAGTTCTTGACAGATAAATAAACTGACAATATAATAACACTATGATGAGCACTTTACATTCGATCATATCCGCAAAACATATTAGCATGGCCTATACATGGTCAGTGCCCTGTTTTGGTCTAGAGAATGATCGTATAAGGGGTTCCGCATAGTCTAAACTAAACTAGATTTATACGGGACCCCAGGACTAAACACCCTGGGGTTTTTGTTTTCCAAAAAAGATTATGATAGAAACAGATACGAAAAATAAGAGACAAACGCAGGCAGAGTTTATGCAAAAGCATACACTAACACCCGAAGAAACTGAAAAGTTAATTCAAGAAAAGTTAGAACGTGCTCGTGCATATGTTGAAGCCTGGAGAAAGCGAGAGGCACTATTGTCAGAAAGCTGTTGACCGCAACGTGTGAATATAGAGTAACGAGGACTCTGCTCTGCACGTAAAACATGGAGCGAACGGGCGGCCTACCGGATGGCTTATCCTTATGTGGATAAAAAAATGGTAGCGTATTAAAGGACATTATCCTTCGGCTCTCTAGCACAAGGGCTAGAGCAAGGTAAACAATAGTGTCCTTTAATACACACATTCTCTTTCGTTCTCCGCTGTAGAGAGTCAAAACGCATAGCGGGAGTGTGTTACAATTTTTGGATCCTGTTCCCAACGGCAGACTGTAAATCTGTTGCCTTAATATGTTGGGTGGCTGGCGATTAGGTTCGATTCCTTCAGGGTCCACCAAATTTTGGATGTTGTTTTTTTACAACTACTAATATTGACTTTTTTTTGATTTGGTGTTATACTATTAACACTGAGAAACTTAAGAAAGGTTCCAAAATGCAAGTTCATCGAGTTTTTATTGAAGTTGGTTATTACGCAGGTGGCGGCACTGATGGTGCTTTTATCTCCGAAACTATTAACCATTTTGAAACTACGGTTAATGCTAATTCATCAGGTGACGCTGTTAGAATTGCAATGGCTCAGTTTGGTGGACAAGATCGTTGCCGTGTAACTTATCGCGGCACAATGTAATATTTGGTCTCAAAGTGTTCATGGACGCATACTAGCTTGTCACGCTAGAGGAAGGGGATCGTTACCCCTTGGGACCGCCAAGTTATGCACTGTTCGTCTATCGGTAAGGACGCTGCCCTTTCAAGGCGGAAAGACGAGTTCGATTCTCGTACAGTGTACCAAAATTCGGCTCGGTAGTTCAGTCTGGCAGAACGTTGGTCTCCAAAACCAGATGTCGGTGGTTCGAATCCATCCCGGGTCGCCAAATATGTGTCGGTGGCAGAGAGGTCCAATGCAACGGTCTGCAAAACCGTAAAACCGCCGGTTCGACTCCGGCCCGGCACTCCATTTTCCCCTGTGGCCAAATTGGTAAAGGCGGCTCTCTCAAAAGGAGTGACTACGTCCCGGTTCGAGTCCGGGCAGGGGTACCAAAATCTATGGAAGGTTGGCAGAGCCCGGCTTATTGCACCTGTCTTGAAAACAGACGATCCGAAAGGGTCCGTGAGTTCGAATCTCACACCTTCCACCATATATGCCTGTTTAGCTCAGTGGTAGAGCACAATCTTGATAAGGTTGGGGTCCGTGGATCGTTCCCACGAACAGGCACCATATATGCGGGTATAACTCAGTTGGTAGAGTAACTGGCTTTTAACCAGTAAGTCCTCGGTTCGAACCCGAGTGCCCGTACCATATTCGGTAATGTAGCATAATGGTCGTGCAACGCCTTCATACGGCGCAAGGTGTAGGTTCGAATCCTACCATTACCACCAAACAGTTGGGGTATGATGTAATGGTAGCATTACGGATTTTGATTCCGTCCGTTGGGGTTCGAGTCCCCACTTCACCCCATTAAATACTAGATGGATTGGATAGAAATAGATCAACTAGGATTCGCTCAAGACATAGTAGGCAACAGCGATCACGGGCTAGTGACCTGGATGTATATTCGTGGGCCAGCTGGTACTGTACGTGCATACGATATAGGCTATATTACCGACGGATACTATGAACAGTATCCCGACAGGTTGTGGGACTTATATCGTGATATAGTGGCTGTAATTAACGGGCACTATAACTGCTGCTTGTCTGGTAGAGTTTGGAATTTGTGAATGTGTCTTTGTTGCCACCACATCAGCCATGGGCTAGTGTGAGCAAAAGCCATAACCAACCACATTACTGGCATTTCTATGCCATGGTGTGAGTGCAAGTAGCTAATAATAGCACCGAGTAAGAATACCGGTGCCGGCGCTAGACTAAAAAATATATTAAGGCGTCGCATTGTTATATTTACCGCCCTTAGCTCAGTGGAAGAGTTCTGGTCTTCGAAACCAGCTGTCGGAGGTTCGAATCCTTCAGGGCGGGCCATTATAAGGAGATTACTATGAAAGAAATCATTTTAAAAAATCTTTTCAACAATGAACATTTTATCTGTGACGATATCCGGATGACTGAAACAATCGACGGTGTTGAGTATTTGATTGTACATCGACCGAATGAGCATCGCCTGCTGAAAATGCGCCGTGATGCATTAGAGAAAATTAATACTCCTGTAACTCAGAGGAATAAGAGTACTACTCTACGAACGTAGGAGCCGGAGGTTCGAATCCTTCCAGGCGTGCCAACTATGGTGTCTTTAGTGTAGTGGTAGCAAATCTGACTGTGAATCAGAAGGCGAGGGTTCGATTCCCCAAGGCACCCCAACATGCTGGTTTAGCTGATGTGGTCATAGCGGCGGTCTGAAGAGCCGTTGAAGTTGGTTCGATTCCAACAGCCAGCACCATACGCGGTTGTGACGGAATTGGTATACGTGTCAGACTTAAAATCTGAATTGTGTGGGTTCGAGTCCCACCTTCCGCACCATTATCTAAAAATAAAACCGTATTTTTAGCAAGATCTTTAAATTCCAAAAAAAGACTTGACAGCAGTTCGATGAGAATATATAATAGATAAACGCTGTAAGACAGCAACGTTCTTTAAAAATATTGAAGTTTATGCCCTGGTGGTGGAATGGTAGACACGCTGGTCTTAGAAGCCAGTGCCGAGAGGCGTGAGAGTTCGAGTCTCTCCTGGGGCACCATTAATTAGTAGCATAGTACACAGCTAACCTTGCCCAAAGCGGAAAGCCTATGATACTAGTAACTAGACGGCATAGCGTAGTCTAACAATAGGTAGTAAGAGGGTAGTAAACTGTGCTACTAATTAATGGTTTTGGATCCTTAGCTCAGTTGGTAGAGCGGCACGTTTACACCGTGTAGGTCGGCAGTTCGAGACTGTCAGGATCCACCAGATTTTGGCCCCTGTAGCTTAATTGGTAAAGACGCGAGCTTATATCTCGCCAAAGCACCGGCCAGATAAGCCGGCGTGTGCAGGTTCGAGTCCTGCCAGGGGCACCAACATAAAAGGAGCAGACATGTCAGTGAAAGAAACATTAGAAAAGGCATACGGTAATATACCTAAGGAGCCTCAGTATTACATCGATATGTCTTGGGGACCAACTTATAGAGGTCTGAAATACTATTGGTATAAATTTATACGCAAAGTAACAAGATAGGAAGGATGGCTGAGAGGCTGAAGGCAGCGGTTTGCTAAACCGTCGATCTCTGTAAAAGTGGTCCGAGGGTTCGAATCCCTCTCCTTCCACCAAATTTTAAAAGGAAATTAAATGTTAAAACCAGGTCCTAATTATAAAATGAGCAAGCAAACTAAAGTTATGTTAGCAAACATCATTGATCCGCATAAAAGAGGTGAACATAAAAGGGCGATGATACAAGCAGAATTGGCTGCTGCTATTCAACCAAAACAAGAAAAAGGTAAAAGAGAGTCCACTGCTGAATAAGTAATATACCGGGTGTGTAGCTCAGCTGGGAGAGCACCTGCTTTGCAAGCAGGGGGTAGCGGGTTCGAGTCCTGTCACATCCACCAAGAATATGCCGGTTTAGCTCAGTGGTAGAGCAATCGCCTTGTAAGCGATAGGTCGTCAGTTCAATCCCGACAACCGGCACCAAATATTGGCCTATAGCTCAGTTGGTAGTAGCACTTGACTGTTAATCAAGGTGTCCCTGGTTCGAGCCCAGGTAGGCCAGCCAATATTACCAAAATGTCTTGACACTGACACATAAGAGTGTATAATAAGTTTTGTTCAGTAGCAATACTGAACCGGTGAAGTGAAAGGTAGAGGAGGATAGACACAAAGGTTAGGACTTTTTATCCTAATCCAATACTTGGCAAAGACGCTTGAAACGTCTCCGTGCTTGAGTGAACCGATTCCAAAATATCTGTCAGTTGCTGATCGGAAATATTCAGGCCTCTGTAGCCTGTCTATTGCATATTGTCAAGGGGAGTAATCATTGAAACCCATTTGTCAATTGTCCGGTCTATTACTTGACCTTTCATCGATCCGTCATTATAATATAAGGAAGTCACATGGCTAGGATCTCGGCAGAAAAAGCAGTAGAAATGATCGGCGGCAATAGATTTGAATTGGTCCTAGCTGCTAGTCAGCGGACAAGAGAGTTAAGACGAGGACATGCCCAAAGAGTGCAGGGCAAAGATGCTAGTCCAACTGTCACAGCTCTTAGAGAAATCGAAGAAGGCAAATATACTAAAAAAGAATGGTTAGAAACTGTTCCAGGCAAACGTAAAGGACAAAGAGATGAATATTTCGCTTAGAAAATCAAACGCAGTACAGAACTCTATTAATGATGCCATCAAAGGAATCAAGATGGAATTCTCTATCGAGATCAACGAATTTCAAGATGTCACTGCAGAATTGCAAAAAGCCAATAACACCTTGATCGTAAACGATGCTCGCAGACAAAAATTGTTGCTGGCATTATACAACATCAGAGGTTTGGTTGGTGCAGCCAATGCCAGCGCCGGCATCGATCTTAACCTAGCAAAGGCAGCGTTTATTGATAAACGAATTGGCCAGCTAGAAGAACTAGCAAGTCAGAAAGAAATGACTGATCTAGAGGTCATCAAGGGTAAACTTGAGAAAATTAAAAATCTCAAGGATGAAGCACGTAGTCGTGTCTTTGGGTATGGGGATACCGTAACTACCTCAGTGGTCAGTAAAGATCAAATTGCTCAGGCCAAGGCTGAAATTCTTAGCCTTAAAAAACAAAAGCAAAAGCTCAATGATGAAATTCTTGAGCTAAACATTAAGACAGAAATTCCGCTGTCCGAAGATACAGTAGCTACTCTGCAAGCAGAAGGCCTACTGTAACAGACCCCGGTTACACTTTTCCGAAAGAAAGTGGGTGAGCTGACCACCAAAGGAACAGCAGGTGCGTAAGATCTACCTTGAGTCCTCGTCAGGGGATACTTATAAATATCTTAGGTCAGCAACGAAAGCTGTCCAAAAGAAACCACTCGTGGACGGAGTAACAGCCCAGTCTAGGGCTCATTGGGAGAGTAGCTAGACACCTAACAATCGCGGAGTGGACTGGAAGTGGTGCCAGCTGGGTCTCATAAGCCCAATTATGTCCGTTCGACTCGGGCCTCCGCAACCAACAAGGAACAAGATATGTCTTATCCAAGAATTAAATTATGGGAAGCTACTATTAGAACCCCGGATGGGAAAGAATTTAAAGACCGTGTTGGCGCTCAAACAGTTGAAGAAGCAAGACAGTTGCTTCAGCAAAGACATGGACCTAGAGCAGTGCCTTATCTGCCTAGGTTGATACCCAGTTAACGGAGATTAGCGCAGTCTGGTAGCGCATCTGCTTTGGGAGCAGAGGGTCGTAGGTTCGAATCCTACATCTCCGACCAGGTTTATTGGTAATACATAAGATCCGAATAACGATCGAAAGACGAAATCAAGCAGGTGGAACTGCGAAGTGGGTGCATCGTAGATGCGTCGTTAACTCTTATATGATCCAGGGCTTTTTACAGGGTGACCAGATTGCAGAGTATCGGATTCCAAGTTAGGCTGTACAAATGAAGCAGGTGCTGTAATACCTGGGCGGCCAGTAGCGCCAAGCTAGAACCAAATCTTCGGTGTGTTACCAATAATTCAATTCTCGCTATAGTTCAATGGACAGAACAATTCTCTCCTAAAGAATAAATCCAGGTTCGATTCCCGGTGGCGAGGCCAGAGGTTAAATAATTCAATGCGGGGTTCGTATAGTGGTAATACCTCAGCCTTCCAAGCTGATGCGGAGAGTTCGATTCTCTTACCCCGCTCCAAATTATAAAACATAATGGATTATAGCTGCAAATTACCTTGGACATGGTTAGTTGTAAATCTTGATCAAAACATTTGGAGATTCTGTTGTAAAACAGATTGGCAAATGAATTTTCACGAGACATACAATGATAATAATCAAACTCTAATAAAAGTTAGACAAGAATTTTTGGATGGTGGGAAACCTTCAGAATGTAGATCATGTTGGAGAGAAGAGGCTTTGAATGGAGCTAGTTATAGAACTACAATAACTGGAGCCACTCAGCGAGAACTATTATCTTCATATAAAGGTTTAGAATATATAGATTTAATATATGGAAGTTTGTGCAATTTGCGTTGTGCCAGTTGCGGACCTATTAGCAGTACACAATGGTCTACCTTGTTAAAACAACAGGACTCTTTACCTTTTACGTGGTTAAAACCTTTAGATAATATTCAACCTAATATAGAAGCATGGAATAGAATTCCTAAAATCATAGAAGATAATATATTATATTTAGATCATTTAAATCTGTATGGAGGAGAACCTAGTATAGATCCTAACTTTATACAATTGATAGATCAATTATGCGAAATGGATATTTCTATGAGAAAAGATAATCCTATCGCTTTACGAATATATACCAATGGAGTTTGGCCGGACAATGATAAATTAAGTGAAAAATTCTTGGCGAATTTACACAAAGCTAAATCAAAGGGATGGAAAGTTGATTTGAAATTTTCAATCGATGCGGTAGGTGATAGTGCAGAATACATCAGACATCCTACAAAATGGGATAATTTAGATAAACATCTAGATATGATGGTCGAGGAAGGCTTTACAGATCAAATACACATTACTACTAGTCTGTTGAACATTCCTGTTCAGCACGAGATAGTAGAATACTTTGCTGGTAAAAAATATAGAGATAAAGTTAGACCTGTGCCTAATCTTGCTAATAGACCTGAAATTATAGCAATAGCTAATCTCGGAAGTAAAGTCAATAGATTTTTAGAATCTTGGAACGATATTCCAGATCTTCCTAGATGGAGAAATTATAAAAAATGGATTTTAGGATTGGGTAAACAACAATCTCAAGGAATAACAGACACTATGAGATTAAAAAGATTTATTGAATATACAGATTGGTATGCAGATATAAACAAGACTTCAATTCCTAAAAATTTAAAAAGAAGTTACGATAATTACTTAGAATGAAAGTAATTGACCAAAACGATATTTTCCGAAAATTTGATTTCAGTTCAGTAATTACAGAACAAGATAATCTAACTGCAATAAACATCATCAAACAAATTATCGCAGACGGAAACTATTTTACTAATTCGCCAAAATACCAGACCAAAGAAAATATCTTTTCTAGACAGGAATCAGTCTGGTTAAAATATAGAATGAGTTTTTTGTTTTCTGTATTCATGTATCTTGGAAGAGAAGCCAAAGTAGCGAACATGATGGCTTGGAGTTTTATGACAAATCTTGAGGGTGCCGAGAATCGAGATAATTTATGGCATCATCATTGGCATCCACAGAATCAAAATAGTAAAATGCTGAGCGGAGTTTTTTACCTGCACATTCCAAAAGATGTTAAAGATAGAGATTACTGCGGCACAGAGATGGCTCCAAACGGTCCAAAAAAAGAAGGTAAGTATTTTGTTCGACCTACAGATTTTAATTGGTTGATATATCCCAGCGATCAATGGCACCGCCCGGGTATCGTGCAGAGTGATGATTATAGATTTATATTAGCAGTTGATATAGAATATTTCTAATGCGGGTGTAGCTCAGTTGGTAGAGCACTTCCTTGCCAAGGAAGATGTCGTCAGTTCGAACCTGATCACCCGCTCCAAAGGCGCCATATTATTTGACAATTTTTCTTAAGTGTGTTATACTACCATAATTCATCAGAAAGGACAGGATGCCAAAAGAAGATACCATTGAACTTACAGGAATAGTTGAAGAAGTCCTTCCTGGAAACATGTTTAAGGTCAAAGTAGATAACATGTCCACTGTAATACTATGCTATACCAGCGGCCGATTAAAACAACACAAAATCCGAATTATACTTGGAGATAGAGTAAAAGTAGAAGTTAGTATGTATGATCTCTCAAAGGGTCGTGTGTCTTATCGTTTATAGTACTAACGATAACGAAAAGTCTTTACATTGGCCTACGAGAGAAGAGAACGCAGGCAATGTGAAGGAGATACTTAATGGAATATCTAATAGAGGCTAGAGGAAGAACTAAAAAGTTTATAGAAAATATATTGCCATCTATGATCAAACAATTAGGTTTACAAAATAGTAGAAAAGTTTTGGTTGTAAAAGTTAGTAAAAAAGACATAATAGATGATCATGATGGACAAACTTGCTATGTTCCCATAGTAGATGGAATAGTGGTGATCATAAAACCTCAATCTTTCGAAAGGATGGGAATCACATTGGCCCACGAAATGGTTCATGTCAAACAATTAGCCAGAGGAATTTTAAAAAATGTTAACGGCGTGAGTTATTGGAAGGGCCGCCGTTACAGCAAACGTACTAATTATCTTAATCAGCCTTGGGAAATAGAAGCTTTTTCCAAACAAGAATTGATTTTTCGTAGATCAATAGAATGAAAGGAGGGCACTATGCCTAGCGTATTTTTAGTCAGCGACACGCACTTTGGTCACGCAGGTGTGTGCCGCTTCACTCGAGATGACGGTATTACAAAGTTACGTCCGTGGAACGATCCCGAAGAAATGGACGAAGCTATGATTGCTGCTTGGAACGAAAGAGTCAAGCCTACTGACAAAGTATACCATTTAGGTGACGTTGTGATTAACCGAAAAGCGTTGGCTACAATTGGCAGATTGAACGGTGACAAGGTGTTGATCCGTGGAAATCACGATATTTTTCGTGATGATGAGTATCGTCAATATTTCCGTGAATTACGTGCTTACCATGTGATGAACGGTATGATTTTAAGTCATATCCCCGTTCATGAAGCTAGTCTAGGTAGATTCGGAGTAAATATCCACGGTCACTTACATGCTAATCGAGTAAAAAAAGCTCGAGGTGTAGATGCTAAGACAGGCACTATTTTATACAGCAAAGAGATCGATCCTAGATACCATTGTGTTTGCGTAGAACAAATTCCTGATTTCGCTCCTATTTTATTTGAAGATGTGTTAAAACGCATAACTGATGAAGGGGGTGTAGTTGGTTTCCGAAATGGAAACGGACCTTGTGTAGATTAATAACTACGCATTTTTAGGGCCTTAGGGCCCTATTTTTTTGACTGGAATAAACTTATCCAAAGGCATAAATACGTAAGATAGGAATTTTCCAGGAGTTAGAACATGCCCTTACAGATTCGCAGAGGCACCACAGCTGAAAGATTAGCCATTACACCTCTACCGGGTGAACTAATACACGACACAACAACCAACAAAATTTATGTTGGTAACATTGCCGGCACAGCAGGCGGTGTAGTAGCCGCGGGCGACGTCGCCGGCAATATGACCGGTAATTTGAATTTAAACAGTTTCGACATAGTAGGTACCGGAGATATCGCTATTACCGGATCAGTGACTCTAACAGGCGCTGCAATCACTAGCAACGGATCTGCTATTAATTTACCTGCCGGATCAACAGTAGCCGGAGCTTTGATTAGTTCTGGTGCAGGATCTGGAGTCATAGAAGGATCTACATATAAGATAAACATCGCGGCAGATGATAGTTCTATTATGCTAAATGCTACATCAGAAACAGTTTCTGCATCGGGAGGTTTGTTCGGTCCTATATTTACAAATTTGATAGACAGTGCAGATAGTTCTGCTATAACAATCACTCCTAGCTTAGTCTTAAGCAGCAATCTTACACTAGAGGGGGAAACATTTGTTCTTAATCCTATTAATATAATCAGCGGAGTACAAGGAGAAAGAACGGCTAATTTTCAAACAACAGGAACACATTCGGGATCTATTAATATGGCATTTAGCAAGGCCAGAGGAACATTTGCATCCCCCACTCCTGTAGTAAACAACGATCAACTAGGAAACATCGTTATGGAGGGTTATGCCGGCGGAGGATTTCGAGCTTCTTCATCAATTAAAACTCTAGTAGACGGTGCAGTGGTAGGAACAACTGTTCCTTCTAAAATAATTTTTTCTACTACAAACACTTCTGGTACACTGGCTACAAGAGTTGTGATTAGAAATGGTGGGGAATTGTCTGCTCTTGAAGGTTTCGAACTAAGTGTAAATGATAACACAACTTTAGGAAACAGTTCATTTAATGCTTTGAGATCCAGAGGAACTTCTACTTCTCCAACTGCTATAATTAACGGAGATCAGATTTTTGGTCTATACGGAGCGGGTTATGATGGCGCAGCATACACCAATGCTGCTTCTATATTGATACAAACAGATGGAGCCATCAGTTCTGGCGTGATTCCAGGAAAAATTTTATTTACCACAAGAGACAGTGTCGGAAATCTAGCAACAAGAGTAACTATAGATTCAAATGGAAGATTAGCCAGTTTGGATGGACAAGATATTTTTGTCAATGATAACACCACAGTGGGCAACACGAATGTCAGAGGACTAAGATCTAGAGGAACATTCTCTAGCCCTACGGCAGTTACTCCAGGTGATAACTTATTAAATCTAGTTGGTTTAGGGTATGACGGTGCTGGATATGCGTCTAGTGCTTCAATCAGCTACCAAGTAGATACAGCAGTTAGTTCGGGCATAGTTCCTGGTAAATTAGTATTCACCACAGCCAATAATCTTGGTACTTTAACCACAAGAATGACTATCGATTCTAACGGTAGAATAACATCCTTAGGCGGAATAACCATTCCTAATGATGCTGTTAATACCGATATGGTTATCTTGAGCAATTACCATAGCACAGGAAATAATGCTAATAATCTAGCATTTAGAAGAGGTCGTGGTACTTTCTCTGTGCCGGCTACTATTCAGTCTAGCGATAGAATCTATGATATAAATTGGGGTGGTTATGACGGCAGCACACACATCACTGCATGTTCTATTCAAGGCCTTGTAAGTAGTGCTGCGGTTAGCACAGGTGTTGTTCCTGGCCAGTTAGATTTTGTAGTTGCTAATAACTCAGGAACATTAGCTACTAGAGTGTCCATGGACGCATTTAAGGTAGTATTTAATGTAGTGCCAAGGGTGCCTAGTTATGCAACTGATGCTGCGGCAAATACGGCTGTAGGTACACCCGCAGCTGGTATGATATACTTCGATACTACGTTAAACAAAGGCAAGATGTACGATGGTACATCTTGGAACGAATTATTTTGATCATGTTTTGGGTCTAGCAAGACCCATGATCATTAATAATTCTATAACGTATCTTCCCGGATCAAACTGATACCACTTACGACCAATGCGATAATCTCCTGGTCGTAAGTGGTGATTGCTGTGCCAGCCTTCTCCAAAAGTAAGATAAGACCACCACCATACATTGTGACTTTGATCTTGATATTTCTTAGAAGAATCTCTTACACCGAATCTAGCATCGTGATCGATCCAATTGCTTAATCTAGAAGCTACTGTGTTTAGAAATATAGGAATTAAAAATAAGTAGACTAAAATTTCAAAACTTATAGTAAAGCATATAGCACCAACAATTAACACCATAGCTATATACCATTCATGCATAACTCTATGCACAGGATCATTGATAATGTCTCTAACTGCCCATTTGTTGAACTTGTGACTATAATCCCCGATTATAGCACCCAATGGGCCCAATGTCACAGGACTATGAGGATCACCAGGTTTGTCAGCATGAGTATGGTGCATACGATGTACGAATACCCATCCTACAGAACTTCCTGTACAGCCAATATTTCCAAAGAAACTAAAAAGATATTCTAATGGTTTCCATAGTTTATAAGATCTGTGGGTCAATAGCCTATGAAAAGTTACTGTAATTCCCAAACATGTTATTAAGATATAACCCAATATAGCCAAGATCCAATACGAAATATCTGCAGGATTCAGAAGTGCATAGACAAATGAGGCTACACCTAACAACTGCATTAAAATAAAAAACCACTCTCGGGGATAAAATAGCTGTTTCATAACGGTATTTATTACAAATCTTTATCTTGACACAACTCAGTTACTTCTTCAAATTTATTCATAGATCTTTAATATTGTGTAACATCCAATAATAAATAGGACTACGAAATTTCAATTTATATTCAGTACGATCAAATAATACTGTTGTTTTTGAATTTGTCTTAACCAGATTTCCTAGATCAACAAAATTAATGTAAACTTTTTCTAATTTTACAAAATTTTCTCTAAGACGTTTTCCATTATGCCAAAAAATGTCAGACGAGTTCTTGTTTGTATATTGAACTGCTAATTCATGATCACCATAGTCCAATTCTATAGGAAATTCAAATTTTGATAAATCTAAATTTTTTTCTAATCTAATAGAAGAAATGTGTTTATTATCCAAAAAAATATTAATTTCTGGAATATTGTCATTCCAGTAGCTTGGAAAAAATACCATAATTAAAGTAAAATTATCTTTGATCATGCCCTATTCCGGAAGTAAGTATATCTATAATTTCATCTTTGCTACCGATATAATCTGCTTCAGCTGTGCCTATTTTTCTTCTAATTGAAATCCAATTTCTTAAAACAGCGTGTGTTCTAAAAAATAAATCTCCCACACCCATATTTTTAGGACGAGGATGACAATTCATTATTATAGATTTGTTTTCGGCACTGGTCTTGGTCATGTCTCTTGCTGAAACATAACTTAAAACAATTTCCGGTGTCCAACTCAAAAAATTAAAAGGCATTTCAGGATACATTATTGCTTGAATAATATCTGGTTCGTGAATTAGGTATCCATTTTTATTACTCATCTTTGAGTCAGTATACTTAGTCCACATATAAGAAAGATTTTCATCTGGATAATATTCTGGAAAGCCTGCCCCTGTTATTAGCTTTCCTCCTGCGCTTCTAACATAGTCATAAAGAAAAGACATTGTGCCGTTACCTGCGCCAAACCGACCACAAAAATCTCTGCTAATGGTTACAAGTCTTTGCACCCACTCGTCGCCGGTGACTTCTACCACAACTGGTTCAATATTATTTTCTCTACACCATTTAAATGCCCACCATATATCTAATTCATTTAGGTCTTCAACTTTAAAAATTATCGATGTAAAAGGTATTCCTAGTTGCAAAAATGTACGTGCTACAAATTCGCTGTCAATGCCGCCACTCATAGCTACATAAAGATTACTATAATTTTCTGCTATATCTATGGCAACATTTTTTGCAGCTACTTCCCAAGGTACTATGGTTGAAGATTTACTAGGACACAGATATACATCAAGTTCCGATGCGGGCCAAGGATTAGTATAAGATCTATTCAGTCTATATTTGATCCATTGATTCTTTCCAAAACCGGGTAATTGATTTATTGGTGTCGCTTCGTCATAGGAAGGCGAATAATAATTCTTCAACTCAGCCATGATCTAAAATGTTTCTTTTGTACTTCAAAAACTTCAATGGGAGAGAAATTTCTTTTCATTCGCGTAGCCTGTTTACAATCTTGTGCAAATGCAGTTTCCCAAACTTCCTCATTTATATTCCAATTTTTTTCGCTGTACCTAATGTCTCTGTATTTGAAAACTTCTACATAAGTTTCATCTTTGCTAGAATGAACCACAGTAATAAACCATGCGCCGGGTTGCCATTCAATCATAGATCCGGGATAAATTGCAAACCATCCAGCTCCGATTTCCGCTCTTTTATCTTCTGATGTTATTGTTTCATAAAATTCGGTAGGACTATTATCTAATGGTACCAATTGACTGGCTGTGTTTTTTCCGAATATCCAATTTATATTTTCAACAGAAGGAATATTGATTTGATTATATACCCCTTTATGAATGATAGGAATATGATCTACATCTAAAAAAATATCCATCATATGTAGAGGATCGCAATCTAATTTTACTGTTCGTCGTTCAGTTAATTTCAAATTTCTTGTATCTATACCTACATAAGGCAAATCAACATGCTCACTGAATAAAAATCCGTTCCATTCATAAACTGATCTTTTTGTTAATGATTTAGTGTTTTTGCATTCTCGGGTCGTACCTGATCCTATCGCAGTTCCGTCTATTTTAAAACTCCATCCGTGATAAGGACAAGATCTAGTGTTTCTACCATATTCACCTAAAAAATAGCTACCCTGGTGAGGACATATATTAGATACTAATAAATATTCTCCGTTAAGATTAGATAATGACCAATCTTTTATATAATCATGAACTAACCATTCATTAACGTTTAAATCATTTATGTGTCCTAAGAACATTGTATAAATTCCTTAGAGAAAATATAATCTTCACCGTCTTTATAAATGAAATCAAACGTATCTTTGTATCTTAATAATGAAGGCAAACTAGGATGTTTTGTTTTGTGTTTAAGATATTCAGCATCATTTGTGACCTTATAGATAAGATCTTTCATACATAATTTGTAATCTCCCCATCTAGAACCATTGAAATAGTGTCCAGTGGTTAAACTCCAATGTTGAAAATCATCAGTATTGAAAAAATGAACTACCTGTTTGATTAAAAAATTTCCGATTTCTTGATTTTC
>Ga0194133_10004235_pt1 | contig 19499 bp, 12 predicted proteins | sample TA2KigOf40mmetaG_FD_155448 | JGI IMG/M metagenome (GOLD analysis project Ga0194133, IMG submission 155448) | Freshwater microbial communities from Lake Tanganyika, Tanzania - TA2015055 Kigoma Offshore 40m | ecosystem: Environmental > Aquatic > Freshwater > Lake | place: Tanzania: Lake... | reverse complement strand
AATGGCGTGGGTCTGGGGATTCATGCCCAGGAACACCCGCTGCAACATCACGGTGTTGGTGCCGTCGTTGTGCAGGATGACGCGCATCGGGAACGGACGGCTCACCCCCCCAGCCACCTCGTTGGTGGCCATCACAGCGTAGGCGCCGTCTTTTTCCGTCAGCCGGACGACCGGCTTGCCCACCGGATCCCGCTCGAAGGTCCTGAGGTATTGGACCACCTGGGTCACCCGAGCCTCGCCGACCCACAAACCGGCATTGGCCGCCTTGTTCGCCCCGACGCCCAAGTCTACCTGGAGCAGTCCCGCCGCGTCGGTCAGGCGAAGCACACAGGCGCTCAGATCACCGGCCCGCCCGGCCATTTCGTCGCGGGCCAAGCCCAGCACGACCTGCACGTCCGCACCCGGTCGCCCTTGGGGGGGCAGGGTCCAGGAGAAACCGCCCCCTTGATTCGTGGACAGGGAGACCCCGGTGTACTTGAGGGTCGATTCATCCAACTCCCCCCGCAAGATCAACGGGGGCAAACCCACGATGGCAGTCTGGCCACCGGGTGCGACCTCGGAGGGCAGCATCCGCAACGTGATGACATTCGTGGAGCGGGACTGGTTGCGGATGCGGAAGCTGGCCTGGGTGCCGGACTTGCCGAACTGGATCGACCGGTTGCCCGACAGGCTGACCTCGAAGGGCCCGAAGTACCGGTTGTAGCCGGCGGCCACCCGCATCCACACGGCCTCGCCGCGGCTGAACACCGTGCGGGCGGTGTCGAAGACCCGTGCCGGATTGCCCGCACCGAAGGCCCCGCCCGGGGACCGGTAGATCTCGGCGGTCTCCAACAGCGAGGGCACAGGCTGGAAGAAGCGCTCATAGCCCATCGTGCCGTCCGGCACCGGGAATCCGATGAAGTTCAGGCCCGAGCTGGTCCACGCGTACTGCGGCGCCACGGGCTTGCCCTTGAGCCGCCAGGTGTAGGTCGTGGATGAATCCTTGACCTTCACGTAGTAGGAGGCGTTGGGGATCAGCCGCTGCAGCTCGGAGGAGGGCCCGAGGTTGAAGGTCCACTTGGACCACTGCGAGCCGGTGCCGGTGGGCACCTGAGGGCTGTCGATGAACTGCTGGGTCGACGAGGGCTTCCAAAGCCAGACCTCCTCGATGGAGCCATCGGCCGGCATGACGTCGGAGATGGGGGCGTGGCTGGCATCGACGAAGAGCGCCACCGCGTTCCAACCCGCCTTGAGCTGGTTGGTCTGGGTGATCCACTGGGCGGAGGCCGGCAGCGATGCGCCAAGGCCAAGGACCAAGGCCACCCGCAGCGGAGAGGCAAGGTGCCGGAGGAGGGACAGGAGTCGGATCATGGCGGGGTCAGCGGCGGGGTTGACGAAGGCAGGGCGCTGCGGCGGTAGAGGAACCAGGGCGGGCGGACCTCCAGGCGCTGGGGATCGGCCAATGGAGCCCCCGTGCTGGTGACGCCGCCGTGGACCAGCCACAACGAACCGGTCCAAGCCGAGAGCGGAGCCGAACGGGCGGAGGCGGCCGCCTGGGACGGCAGCGGCCGCCAGGTGCCCGTGGCGTGGTTCCAGGCGGCCCCGGTGGCCAGCGGGCCGATTTGGCCACCGGTCTGGCCCGAACCGCCGAAGACGGCGAACTCCTCGCCGGTCCACACGGCGGCGGCGTCGAAACGGGCGGTGGGTGCGCCGGAGGCTCCCAAGGCGGACCAGGCGTTCGATTGCGAATCCCACACCGCACCGTCGGACAGAGGGGCTCCCAGGGAGCTTTGACCGCCCCAAAAATAGAGGCGTCGACCATCCCAAGCCGTCGCGGCAGCCCGGCGGGCCGAGGGAGCCGAGGCGGTGGTCATGGGCTGCCAACTGCCGGCCGGCGTGCCATCCGGAGCGAAAGGCAACAGGGCACCGGTGCTGGAGGCTGACGTTTCGCCCTCGCCACCCCAGACCAACAGACCCGAACCCGTCCAAAGCGCCGTGGCGCCGAACCGGGGGCTCGGGGCTCCGGTGGCCGGAAGAGCCGACCATTGGTCGGTGACCGGATCGTAAGCAGCACCATCGCCCAGCAGGCCAGCCGAATTGCGCCCACCAAAGACGATCATGCGGCTGCCGGTCCAAACGGCGGCGTGACCGCTGCGGGCCGAGGGCGCCCCGACCGTCGAAACCGACGTCCAGCCCTGAGGCTGCGCCGTGTAACGGCCACCGGTGTTGAGGGCGCCCTCGGGTCCGGAACCGCCCCAGACGATCATCTGGGTTCCCGTCCACACGGCGGTGTGGCCGCTGCGGGCCGAGGGGGCGTCCAGCCCGGTGATCTCGGTCCACGCATCCAGGTCGGGACGCAGGCGGGCGCCGGTGGCTGACGGCGCCTGCCCGGCCACCCTGCCGCCCCAGATGATCCATTCCTGCCCGGTCCAGACCGAGGCGGCGGCCGAACGGGCCGTGGGTGCGGAGGCGGCCGAGATCGGCATCCATCCGGGCGCAGGGACGGAGGAGACCACCGCGAAGCCGTTGGTCACCAGGCCCGGATCGGCGGGCAGGGTCGAGGCGGCCATCCAGCCCGACCGGGTGGGGGCGGCCGCCACCTCGAGCGACGCCTGGAGTTGGGCGTGGGTCTGGGTCAAGGCGTTGATCCGACCCTCGAGGAGCGCCACCGAGCTGGTGAGCAGGGCGACGCGTTGGTCAAGCGCCACGATGCTGGGGGGAAGGCTCTGGAGGGGCACCGACTCGACGGTGTCGGCGGAAACCGCCTTGAGGGCCCTGAAGGCATAGGGGGTGGCCTGAACCCGCTGGCGCTCGAGCACCGTGAACGGGGCCTGCTCCGGCGGAACGCCCGCCGCCGGCGTGGGCCGGACGCTGACCTCGATCCACCGGTCGGCCCCGGGGAAGGCCAGCGGATCCAGCGGCAACGAGGCCGTGAACACGCCCGCCTGCACGGTCAAGGTCTGCTGGACCATGGCGCCCAAAGCGTTGCCCGCCGACGCGGCATCGAAGAGCCGGAATTGCAGGTCGTAGGAACCGGCCGCCGGTTCGCCCCCGTCGACCAACCGGCCCTGATACGAGACCGGCGGAAATGGAGCCGCAGCCGGGGCCGTTCCCCCTCCGGAACCGCCGCCCGCAGGCGGTTCACCAACCACCACCGCCGGCGAAGCGAGCATCCAAGCGCCGCAAACCCAAGGCAGGGCCTGGACCAGCGGTCGTTGAGGAGCTTGAAACATGGATTACATCAGAAAAATTCTAATTCCTGTCTTGAATACGCAACAAAAAAAATTTGACCAACGATGCTTGGCAACCTCTTTTCTGGTTTTTCACCCACCTTTTTAGTTCCCTCATCCCGTCGCGATCCGCCGCCTTTCCGGGGCCGTCCAACTCCCGTCGGAGCGCCCACCCGACACTCCTGCGGATTTTCACGGACCAAGGGGCCATCCGGGAGGCAATTTTTAAAACCTTCATTGACCGGAGACAGATCCATGGCCGGTACCAAGGCATCGGCCTCTGCCCCGGCCATGCCCCCGGGGGGCGCGCCGCAACGGACCCTCCTGAGTTCTTGATGAAATCCGCCCCGATCCGATGCTCCCGTCCGCACCCGCAACCCCATGAGGCCACCTGTCCAGGTCCGCGAACTCGGGGACTCCCCACGGGATTTGGACCGTTTCTGGCGGGTCATGGTGGGCATCTCGGGCGCCGAGGCCGCATGCGTGCTGCCGCTGCGCATCGAGGTCACGGGCGTTCTCGGGTCGGCCAATCCCTTCTGGTCGCAGGCGCGGCGACGCCTGTGGATCGCCCAGCGTGATGGGCGCGCGGTGGGCCGCATCGCCGGCATCGTGTCCGAGCAACACCAGCGCACCCACGGACCCGGGACGGCCTTCTTCGGTTATCTGGAGTGCGAGGACGATCCCGAGGCGGCCGGGGCGCTGTTCGACACGGTGGCCAGATGGGCCAGGGTGGAGGGGTGCCGGCACCTGCTGGGGCCCATGAACCCCAACATCAACGAGGAGTGTGGCTTGCTGATCTCGGGTTTCGGGCGCGCCAACAGCGTGATGATGCCTCACACCCCGCCGCACCTGCCCCGCCTGGTCGAGGCTGCAGGATTCCTCAAGGCCAAGGACCTGCTGGTGTACGACATCGACCTGGCCAGGAGCCCGATCGAGCGGCTGGATCGGTTCCGGAAGGCCGCCGGACGCCGTGCGCCCGAGGTGCGCCTGACCGCCGTCACCCAGTCGAACCTCACCCGGATGCTGCCCGCGCTGAAGGCCATCTACAACGAGGCCTGGGGGCTCAACTGGTCGGCGATGCCGATGAGCGGGCCGGAGATCGATTTCCTGGCGCAACGGCTCAAGCCCCTGCTCGTCGAGGGCCTCGTGTGGCTGGCCGAGTCGTCCGGGCAGCCCGCCGGGTTGCTGCTGGCCATCCCCGACGTCAACGAGGTGCTGGGCCCGCTGCGGGGCGAACTGCTGCGGCCGGCGCTCCTGCGGGCCCTGCCGGTGCTTCTGGGATGGAGGCGACCCCGGCGTTTCCGGTTGGTCGCCCTTGGGGTGAGCAGCCCGTACCGACGGCGAGGCATCGAGGGCATGATGTTCGCCGAGACGCTCGCGGCGGCGCGGCGGCTGGGCTTCGAGCGGTGCGAGGCCTCGTGGATCCTCGAGGACAATCAGGCCGTCCAGCAGATGGTGGCCGTGTTCGATGGGATGGAGGTCCAGCGGTACCGGCTCTACGGGCGGGGAATCGGATGATCGGCAGGCCCGGAGGTCACCCGCGCGGGCGAGCCCATCGGTGTCCGTAGGCCGCCTGGAGGATTTCGGCCCCCCGGGCCAGGGGCCAGAACACCAGCAACCCGGCCACGACATCGCCGGCGTAGTGGTAGCGGCCGTACACCGTGGCCAGGCAGAGCAGGACCACGAGGACGGCCAGCGGCCACCGCAGGGCCAAGCCCCGGACGAAGGCCTCCCGCAACACCAGGCATGAAACAGCCACGTGGCTGCTCGGGAAGGCCCCGCCGGCCCCCTCGAACACCTCGTAAATCACCGACATCAGGCGGGCGAAGGGGCCGGCCTGAGAGGTCGCGGGCATTGGCGTCACCGCGGTCAGGCCCAGCCCGGCCAGGGCCTGCGGGGACAAGCCTCCGAGGTCCAGGATGCGCGGGCCCACCACCGGGAACACCAGGAAGCACGCATAACAGGCGTAGAAGACCGTGGCCAAGGTGCCCAGGAAGCGCCGCCCGTCCTCCCGGTCGCGGGCGATCACCCACGCACCGAACCCGAGAATCAAGGGATAGAAGGCGAAGTAGGCTGCGTACAGAACCTCGGCCAGCACGGTGGCTGGGAAGCGCCCGGCAAAGGCCAGGCTTGGCTGGAACCCGAACAGCCGGGCCTCCAGGGCGAAGAAGGCGGGGTCGAGGGGCTCGGCGAAGAACGCACGGTTGAGGGCTTCGCTCTGCCGGTACAGGAGGATGAACAGCGGCAATGGATACAGGTCGGCGAACCAAGCCCGGAGGCCGCCCGTCGAGGTCCCGGCCACCCGGGTTCCCCGGAGGATGGCCGCGGCGATCGCCCCGTCGATCGCGAGCCACGCCCACCATCCCGGGCCGGCGGCCCCGCGCCTCCAGAGCAGCACCAGGGCCAGGCACCCCAGGTAGCCCAACGTCAGGGCCTCGATGTACCGGAGGCGTGGCGGGTTCGGGTTCACGGGTCGCGGTCGCCGGCGGAGGTCATGGATCCAGGGCCCTCGTCCGTCCAGTCAGTCCACCCGCTCGAGCATGACGCGGCGCAAGTCCATCACCGCGGCGTGGGCCTTGCGGACCGGAATCACCCGAAGCGTGTTCGTGCCGGCAGCCAGCGTGAGCAGGCCCACCTCGCGGGGCACGAAGCGCTGGAAATGCCCGGTCTCCTCGACCGTGAACTCCAGGCGCGAGTCCCCGCATTCGAGGGCCACCACCGATCCGCCCTGGCCGCGGCCGCAGCCCTGCAGGACGGTGACCCGGTGGCGCCCGGCCCTCGGCGCGGCGAAAGTCCACGATGCCGTGTCGGCGGGGTTGACCCAGTAGCCGAGGGTGTCCTTGTGGGGCGGCGTCTCGTACAGGAGCTTCTCGCCCGAGACGCTCGCATCGCGCGCCTCGAGGAAGACCAGGCTGTGGACACCGGCATGCGACGCATCGTCCATCGCCCGCCGCCAGTCGGCCAAGAGCGGGCGCATGGCCTCGGAGGTCGGGAGCGGGGCCAACCGGCTCACGTCGACCTGCCCATGGCAGCGGTCCCAGGCGGCGCGGTCGAAGTCGGGGTTGGGCCGCATCGGCGCGGCATCGACCGAGCGACGCCAGGCCTCGAGGCGCCCCCGCAGCGCGGCCACGCGGTCGGGCTCGGCGGCGGCGAGATCGCGCGTCTCACCCGGGTCGTCGGACAGGTGGAAGAGTTCCAGGCGCCCGTCCTCGTAGTGCTCGAGGAGCTTCCAGTCGCCCTCGCGCACGGCCCCGGCGGGTCGGCCGCCCTGGTTCATGTAATGCGGCTGGTGCCAGAAGAGCGGGCGGGCGGCCAGGGCCTTGCCTTCGAAGAGCAGCGGCGAGAGGTCCTGGTAGTCGGCGACCGCCGGTCCCGCAGCCCCGGCCAGCGCGCAGACCGTCGGCATGAGGTCACCCAGCACCACCGGCTCCGGGATCGTCCGGCCAGTGGCGATGCGGCCCGGGAGGCGCATCAGGAGAGGCGTGCGGATCCCGCCCTCATAGAGATGTCCCTTGCCGGCCCGGAAGGGCGTGTGGTGCGTGGGCGGCGACTCCTTGAGCTCCGACACATGCAAGCCGCCGTTGTCGGAGGCGAAGACCACCAGCGTGTCGCCGGCGACCCCGGCCTCGTCCAGCGCCCGCAGGATCCGGCCGCAGGCGGCATCGAGCGACTCGACCATCGCCGCATAGGCCGGGTGGAACACCGGCGGGCTGACGGCGGCCTTGGCGGCGACGGCCCCGGCCGGGGCGGACAGGGGGATGTGCGGCGAGTCGAAGCCCACGTACAGCAGGAAGGGCTGGCCCTTGCTGCGCCGGATGAAGTCCACGGCGGCGTCGGCCTGGCCCAACTCACCCTTGCCGCCCAGCGGCGACTCGGGCCCGGGATCCGGGCGGCCGGGGGTGTGTTCCTCGAAGCCCCGGTCGGTGGGCAGGCTGCCCGCCCCGCCAAGATGCCATTTGCCCACGGCGGCGGTCCGGTAGCCCCGGGCCTGGAGCGCCTCGGCCAGCGTCGTCGCACCCGGAGGCAACCCCCGCCCGATCGGAGCACCCAGGAGCCGATGCGACGCCCGGTCGGAGCGGCCATTGAGGAAGGTCGTGATCCGCAATCGGGCCGGGCTTTGGCCCGTCAGCAGCGCCGCGCGGGATGGCGAGCACACCGACGCCGCCGCATAGGCCTGCGTGAAGCGCGCGCCTTCGGCGGCCAGCCGGTCGAGGTGTGGCGTCCGGTGCTCCCGGCGCCCGAAGCACCCGAGGTCCCCGACGCCCAGGTCATCCGCCAGCAGGATCACCACATTGGGCCGCTGGCCCGCAGCCGCCACGCCCACCCACCCAACACCCACCCAGACCAAGAGCCACCGGAGGAGGAACATCCCTGCACCCTATCCCGACTCCCACCGCCCGGACAACCAAACCAAAGGGGTCGGTCCTCACTATTGACACAAGTCGGGGGCCATGGCCGCCCCCAGAGACGCCAGTCGGTCACACGGGATACAGATAGGCAGGTGTGGCACCTTTTGTGTCAATAGTGAGGACCGACCCCTATTTCCCTTTTCAGGCGAGGATAGCCTTCACGACCTTGCCGTGAACGTCGGTGAGCCGGAAATCCCGGCCCGCGTACCGGTAGGTGAGCCGCTCGTGGTCGAGGCCCAGCAGGTGGAGGAGGGTGGCATGGAGGTCGTGCACGTGCACCGGATCCACCGTGGCCCGCATGCCGAAGTCGTCCGAGGCCCCGTGGACGGTGCCGCCGCGGATCCCGCCACCGGCCAGCAGCATGGAGAAGGCCGTGTGGTGGTGGTCCCGGCCCGCCTTCTTGCGGTCCTGGTTCTCGGCGTACGGCGTGCGGCCGAACTCGCCACCCCAGATCACCAGGGTGTCCTCGAGCATGCCCCGGTCCCGCAGGTCGCGGATGAGGGCGGCGGCGGCCTGGTCGCCGTCCAGGCAGAGCTGACGGTGGCGCTGCTCGTGGTCGGTGTGGGTGTCCCACGGCTGGTTGTCCCGGTCGCTGGTGTAGTAGACGGTCACGAAGCGGACGCCCTCCTCGAGCAGCCGCCGGCCAAGCAGGCAGGACTTCGCGAAGGTGGACTCGCCATACAGCCGCCGGACCGACTCGGGCTCGCGGGAGATGTCGAAGCTTCGCAGGGCCTCGCGCTGCATGCGGAAGGCGGTCTCCATGGCCCGGATCTGGGCCTCCAGCTCGGCGTCGCCGTCGCGCCGTTCCAGATGCCGGCGGTTCAGCCGCTCGAGCAGGTCGAGCTGCTGGCGTTGGTCGGCCGGCGACAGCACCGGGTTGCGGATGTTGGCGACCAGCCGGTCGACGGTCATGTCGGAGGTCACCACGCTCGTGGCCTGGAACTCGGCGGGCAGGAACCCGCTGCTCCAGAGCGCCGGGCCCACCACGATCTTCGGGCTCGGGCGCAGGACCACGTAGCCGGGCAGGTTGTCGTTGGCCGACCCGAGGCCGTAAAGCACCCACGATCCGAGCGAGGGACGGATGGGCTGCAGGTTACCCGAATGCATCTGCAAGAGGGCCGGCTCGTGGTTCGGCACGTCGGTTTGCATCGAGCGGATCACGCAGCATTCGTCGATGACCGAGGCCAGGTGGGGGAGACTCTCGCTGACCTCGATGCCGCTCTGGCCATGGCGACGGAAGGCGAGGCTCGAGGGGAGAAATCCCAGGCCCTTGGACTTCTTGAAAAGCTCGCCCTCGGGCTGGCGGCCCTCGTGGGTCCGCAGCGCCGGCTTCGGATCGAAGGTGTCGATGTGCGAGGGACCACCGTTGAGGAAGAGGAAGATGACCCTTCGGGCGCGCGGGCGGAAGTGGGGGAAACGGGCCGCGTCGGCCGCCGAGACGGCATTCGGACCGAACAGCGAGGCCAGCCCGGCCATGCCGAATCCCGCGCTCATGCGGCGCAGCATCGATCGACGGGTCAGCGGCTCCGGCCCGGACCGGGTGTCGCCCGTCCCGCCGGCCGCATGGATCGGCCCCTGGGGTCCTTCAGTCGACATACATCAGTCCATTGGAAACCAGCAGCACCTGCGCGAACTGCTCCCACCGGCCCGCGGCCGAGGCGGCCGGGCGGCCCAGGAACTCCAGCGCCCAGGCCAGCTCGTCGGGTTCCGGCTCCCGCCCGGTGGCGGCCAGATGGGCCAGCCGCACCCGGGCGGGCTCGGAGCGCGGCTCGGCGTCCCGGAGCCTCCGGGCGAACACCTCCGCCTGCCGCAGCACGAAGGGATGGTTGAGCAGGTAGAGCTTCTGCGTCGCGGTGGTCGTGACCGCGCGCCTCTCGGCGTGGACGTTGGCGTCGGGGTAGTCGAACTGCTGGAGCAGGTCGTCCATCTTCAGCCGGCTGATCCTCGAGTGGATGGTGCGACGGCGGTTGGTGGGGTCGCCCGGCTCCACCGAGCGGCCCCGGTCCCAGGAGAGTTCGCCCGAGAGCTGCAGCACGGAGTCCCGCCACTGCTCGACGGTGAGCCGCCGGCGTTCCATGCGCCAGAGCCGCCGGTTGGACGGGTCGGCCTGGGCGGGTCCGTCACGCCGCATCGAGGCCTGGCGGTAGGTCGAGGAGAGCACGAACTCCCGGACGAGGGCCTTGACGGACCACCCGTCGTCCATGAACCGGACCGCGAGGTCGTCGAGCAGCGGTCCATCCGTCGGCGGCATGCCCGAGTGGCCGAAATCACTCGGGGTGGGCACGAGGGGTTTGCCAAAACAGGCGGCCCACAGTCGGTTGACCATCACGCGGGCGGTCAGCGGATTCGATCGGCTGGCCAAGCGGTCGGCCAGCTCCCGGCGGCCGCTGCCATCGGTGAAGCGGACGGACGACGGGCCGGAGAGGACGACGGGGAACGAGCGCTCCGCGACGGGCCCCTTGCGCGAGACATCGCCGCGGAGGAACACCGGCAGGTCCTGCGACCCGGCCTCCTCGACGATGTGGAGCGCATCGGCGGGCATCTGATCGGCCTTCACCTTGCCGTCGATCACCGTGCCCGAGGCCGTCTTGTTGACCAGGCGGGTGCTCGCGAAGACCCCGGCCAGCGCGTAGTAGTCGCGCATGGGCAGCGGATCGAACTTGTGGTCGTGGCAGCGGGCGCAGGCTACGGTGAGCCCAAGCACGGTGCGGGTGACGGTGTCCACGCGGTCCTCCCACTCGTCGGCCTTCACCTCGAGGCGGTCGCGGTCGTAGTACTTGGGTCCGAGGCCGATGAGACCGAGCGCGGGCAGGTCTTCGGCGGGCGCGCCGAGCCGGTCGGCGGCGAGCTGCAGACGCAGGAAACGGTCGTAGGGGAGGTCGCGGTTGAAGGCGTCGATGACCCATTCGCGATACCGGTGGGCGTTGGGATAGGCCATCGTGGTGTCGTCGCCGACCTGATGGGCCTGATCCTCGGCGTAGCGCACCAGCGGCAGCCACACGCTGGCCCAGCGTTCGCCGAACCTCGGGGACGCCAGCAAGCCGTCGACGGCGCGCTCGTAGGCCCCGGGACGGCGGTCCGCCAGGAAGGCCCGGAGCGACTCCGGCGACGGGGGCAGGCCGGTCAGGTCATAGCTCACACGGCGGAGGAGACCCGCCGGATCGGCCTCCGGCGACGGATCGATCCCCTCGCTCTCGAGCCGGGCGAGCACGAAGTGGTCGAGTCGCACGCGCGGCCAACCCTGCCGCCGGACGGGCGGCACCGCCTGAGCCTCCGGAACGCGGAACGACCAGAACGCCTCGGCGGCCACGGCCAGTGGCGCCCAAACCAGCATCGCGAAAAGGCGGAGACGGTTCATCGGCTTTGGACCCCCGGGCATGCTGCCAGTAAACCCCTGATCCTTCAAGGGGGTCGGTCCTCACTATTGACACAACTTGGGAATCATGGCGACCCGGGAACCACCCTGCACCACGTCGGTCACACGGGATGCGAATAGGCAGGTGTGGCACCTTTTGTGTCAATAGTGAGGACCGACCCCTTCGCGGAAGGCGGCCAGATGGCCCTGGGTCCGGACGTACAGCGTGTCGCCAAGGGCGGCGGGGCTGGCCTGGGTGGTCTCGCCGAGCTCGTTGCGGGCGAGCACCTCGGGCGTGTCGCCGGCGCGGACGACGACCAGGGTGCCGCGCTGCGAGGTGACATAGAGCCGGCCGGCCGCGCCGAGCAGGCTGGCATAGTAGGGGCCGATGGGGCCGAGACGCTCCTCCTGATACAGCGACCGCCCCGTGGTCGCGTCGAGGCAGGTGAGCATTCCGCCGTCCTTCACGAGGTAGAGCCGGCCCCGGTAGAAGAGCGGCGAGGCGACGTACGGCAGGCCCTTCTTGAAGCGCCACTGGATCCCGGCGTCGCTCACCCGGCCCGTTGCATCCGGGGCCACGGCAAAGGCCTGGTTTTCCACGCGCGCGAAGATGTCGGCCATGCTGTCCCATTCCGCGCGGTCGACATGGCCGTCACGATTGCCGTCGAGGTGCTTGAAGCGCTCCTTGGCCGGGCCCGGCGGCAGCTCGGCGAAGGTGAACCGGCCGTCCCGGTCGGCATCATGGGTCCTGAGCACCTCGTCGAACCTGGGCATCACCAAGTGGCCGGGACCATGGTCGCCACCGGTCGTCCAGCTGGCGGCGAAGAGCAGGCCATCGCCCGCCACGGGCGAGGTGCAGGTGATGCGCGCCAGGCCGCCGACCTGCCAGCGCTCGGCCCCCGTCGCCGGGTCGAGGCCCCGAAGCCACAGCGTGCCGGGGACCACGAGGTCGGTCGCCCCGTCGTGCGTCCACAGGATCGGCGTGCCGAAGCCACGCCGCATCTCGGGCCGATCGACGCGCCAGGCCACGCGGCCCGTGCGCCGGTCCAGCGCGACCAGATGCGAGTCGCCGTCCTGGTCAAGCAGTTGGACGACCCGCTCGCCCGAGAGGATCGGCGAGGAGCTCGCACCATACTCGGTCTGCGTGAGCCTCATCGGCCGACGCCAGGCCTCGCGGCCCTCGAGATCGTAGGCCAGCATGCCGAACGAGCCGAAGTGCACATACACCCGATCGCCGTCCGTCACCGGGGTGGCCGAGGCCGGATGGCCCAGGGCCGGGTGGACCTCCTCGATCCGCTCCGGGGCCACGGCACGACGCCAGAGTTCGCGTCCCGTCGCCCGGTCGTAGGCCAGCGTCAGCAGGGATCCCCCTTCCTGGCCGGTGAGGAACACGCGGTCGCCCCAGATCACCGGCGACGAATTGCCCGGCGGACTGGCGATGCGCCACGCCACGTGGGTGTTCGGACCGAACCGCACCGGCGGGCGGGCCCCGTCATCGGCCACCCCCAACCCGCCCGGCCCCCGGAACTGCGGCCAGTTCGCGCCCGCGGCGTTCAGGACAGCCGACAGCGCCACGGCCGGCCCGAGGCCGGCGACGGCGATCCGAAGGGGTATCATCCGCCGATCAACCCACCCCGATCCCGGTCCGGCAAGGCCCAAAGAGAAAAAGGGGTCGGTCCTCACTATTGACACAGAACGCCTGGATCGACTGCCGACCCGCGAAGCGTCCGCACGATCCAGACGGTCCAGAGATGGACCATCCGTGGCTGGCACGTCGGCACCGGGAATTTTGTGTCAATAGTGAGGACCGACCCCTTTGGTAAGTTGGGGGTTGAGAATCGGGTGCGGCTTCGCTTCCATGAGACCGCCTCTCCATCCCGTGAATCCTCTCTCGATTGTCCGCCTCACCGCCCTGGCCTCCCTGATCACTCTGGCCGGTTCGCTTCGGGCCGAGCCGATTCCGGCCGAGTACCGGATCGGCGGGTTCGCCATCGGCTGCCAGGCCTACACCTTCAACCGGTTCACCGCGTTTGAGGCGATCGAGAAGACCGAGGCGGCGGGCGGCAGGGTCATCGAGTTCTACCCCGGGCAGCCGCTGAGCCCGGAGGACCGCGCCACCAAGGTGGGCCACGAGATGCCGGCGGAGGCCGTCCAGAGGCTGCAGGCGAAGCTCCAGAAGCACGGACTCAAGGCCGTGAACTACGGCGTGGTGACGATCCCGAAGGAGGCCGCGGCGGCCCGGAAGCTCTTCGAGTTCGCCAAGGGACTCGGCCTGTATGCCATCACCACCGAATCGACCGATGCGATCGACACCTTCGAGCCGCTGGTGAAGGAGTTCGACATCCGCGTGGCCTTCCACAACCACGCCGAGCAGCCCAAGAACCCGGCCTACAAGGTCTGGGATCCGAAATGGGTGGCCGATCTCGTGCGCAACCGCGACTCGCGCATCGGCGCCTGTGCCGACATCGGCCACTGGCAGACCAGCGGAATCCGCGCGGTCGATGGGCTGCGCATCCTCCAGGGTCGCGTGATCTCGCTGCATGCCAAGGAGCGCGCCCAGCTCGGGCACGGTCAGCGCGACATGATCTTCGGGACCGGTTCCACCGACATGGGAGCGGTGCTCGCCGAACTGCGCCGCCAGAAGTTCAACGGCAACATCAGCTGCGAGTACGAGTTCAACTGGGACCACTCCGTGCCCGATGTGGCCCAGTGCATCGGATTCGTCCGCGGCTGGAGCGCCGCCAACCCCCGGTGACGAGGGCGGACGGAGGTCGGAGCGGATCGATCACCCGCGGATCCATCAACTGCCGGTCCATCCCGTCGGAACCGCCCGACAGCGGCCACTCCTCCGAGGAACTTGCCGGATCACACGGACCGGTTGGTTGGAACCATCAAGGCTTGTCGCCCGGCTCCGGTCCCGCCGAGGCCCCGGTGGCCTTGGGACGGTACCGGACACCGGGCTTGCCGGCGAAGTGGGCATCCTGCGTCCAAAGAGTTGCCCGGTGCTTCCGGGCGATCGTGTGGATCACGGAATCGGCGAAGGACAGCCCCTCCTCGAGACCCACGGAGGCGGCCTCCATCGCCAGATCGGCGTCCAGATCGACGACCATCCCCCGCTGCATGGCGGCAGCAACGGAGAACGCGTCGCCCTCGCCACGCTCCCGCAGGACCACGTTGAAGACTTCGTAGACGCAGACCAAGGGCACCACCAGCAACCCTTCATTCTCGATGGCCTTGGCGAAGAAACCGGCCGACGGTTCGATCGCGAAATAGGCCAGCCAGGCGGAGGAATCCACCAGGTTCACAGACGGTCGCCTTCCCGCTCGAACGAGGTGTCGATTCCCTTGAGGTATCCGCGAGGTTTGCGGACATCGCGCATCGGGATGATCTCGATCCGATTCCGGAAGGAGACCACCTTGGCCTTCTGGCCGGGTCGCAATCCCATGGCCTCACGGGTCCTCTGGGGAATGACGACCTCGAACTTCGGTGAAATGGTCACAGTCTCGACGCGTCATACGATCACCCGATCGATGCCGGGGTCAATCGATGGAACGGCTGGATCCACCGGCAAGGGCGACTTCCTCGTCGAGACCTCCCAGCAAGACGGTCGAGATGCTTCGCGGCCGCAGTTTCGACGTGGTGTACCGCGAGACCGATGGCGGCCACACCTGGGACACGTGGCGCGAACACTTCAACGAGTTCGCCCCACAACGGTTCGGCTGACGGGCGTGCGGCGCGGCTGGAACACCCCTACCGATCCGGAATCCCATCGCACCGAGCCATCGCCGACGGCGTGGACGCTCGCACGGGATCAGACCGTCAATGGATCTCGTAGCGGTTGTTCCCGGGCTGCCGCCGGGTGATCCACAGATGCTGGCGGGCGGCGTCGTAATGCCAGGCCTCCGGGGAGAGCGGTTCCCCGTCGCATCGAACCTCTCCGGGAGCGGAACTGTGATGGATCCGAAGCCGGTGGGCTTTGGGGACACCGGACAGGGACAAACGGAGGGCGGGGCCGGACTCCACGGTGAGTCGGGTCTGGCCGCAACCTTCCGGATGTCGGACCTCGAAGTGGTTGGTTCCTCGCGGCCAAACCGCCCAGGTCACGAGGTTGGAGGAGCTGGCGTCTCCGAACCCCGTGTAGGAACGCCTCACCTCGAGGGGCAACACCGACCCGTCCCGGACATAGACGGGGAACTCATCCAACTCGAACCGTCGGGTCAACGTCCGGGGACCGACCAGGACCTCCCTGTCGTCGAAGAGGTGCCGCCATCGTCCCGCCGGAAGCACGACCGAATGGTCCGGTTCGTCCCGGTGGATCGGAGCGACCAGCAGGTCGTCCCCGAGCAGGTAATGGTAGGGTCCCGGTTGCGGCCGCATGAGCGGAGCGCCTCCCTCATGACATCGGGCGACGTGGGTGAAGAGGTAGGGAACGAGTTCGGTGTGGAGCCAGGCGAAGCGACGGATGATCTCCAACTCCTCCGCCGATCGTTTCCAGAGACGACGCTCCCCGTGGCCCCCATTGAGAAAGAGTCCGGTGAACGCGGCGAACTGCGCCCAACGGATGTAGAGCCTCGGCGGGATCGGCTCCGGGCCATGGTACCCGGCGATGTCATCCCCGACGACGCAGTACCCTTTGGCGGCGCTCGCGAGGATGTCGCGGAGGGCGCCCTCGAAACCGCGGTCCCGCAACGAAAAACTCGACCGCATCGCGTCGGCGTCGCTGGCCCCTGCGGACTTCGACGACCACTCGTGGGTCCGGTCTCCCACCCAGGTGACCGGCGCGGCATCGAGCGGGGCGAACCCCTCGGGATGGCTCAACGGGAAGTAGCGGTCGTCGATGGCGCGGGTCAGGACGATGAACTCGGGATTCCGGGTGAGCCCGTGACGGTATTCCTCGCGGGCATACAGATCCATGTAGGCGCGGGTGCTCAACCAACCGGCGTGCGTGCGCTGGTAGGGGAGGAATCCCGGACCCGAGAACAGGGTGTCGGTGCCATCGAGTTTCCAGCCGTCGATGCCCCAGTCGAAGACCTGCTGCTGCAATCCGTGCCACCACTGGAGAGCCTCGGGGTTCGTGTAGTCGATGAAGGCCCCGGTCCCCTTCCACCAACGGATCTCGTGCCCTCCACCGGCGAGGAATCCCCGGTGTCGGGCCTGCTCCGCGAAATCGGTGGCATCACGGACGGCCGTGTCGCGGTTCCGCGAATTGACCATGGGGGTCATCCAGAGGACCACGCGATAACCGTTGGTCTGGAGCTCGCCGAAGAAACGGGCCGGGTCGGGATAACGACGGGTGTCGACGCTGAAGTCGTTGTAGCGCTCGCTCCACGGGCTATCGAGAAGGATGGTCCGGACCGGAAGGTCATGGGCCGCGTAGCCTGCGAGAAGTTCCCGGACCGCCTCGGCCGTGTTGGCATCGTCTTCCCAGAGCCAGCACTCCAGGGCCCATGCGGGCGTCAACGGCACCCGGCCATGGCGCTGCGCCTGGAAGGGGAACCCCCAGAACGCATGGGCCCACAGCAGGAGGAAGCCCACCACACCGGATCCCCCGATCACCGCCAGGATCCGGAACCACCGGCAACTCCATGATCGCTGTTGGGCTGGCCGCATCGTCCACCAGTGGAACGCCGGAGGACTTCCACGGTCAAACCGGGATGAGCGGAACGGAGGACACCGCCTTGCCGACGTGACAAGCGCGGCGCGGCGATGGTGAGCAAGCTGCAGGTGGTTCGGTGCGGCGACACCGAGGTGCAACCCGTGGGAAACACCGGCACCGTCCACCACGGATTCCCCGCATGGATTCGAAGAAGACCTTCCTGCTGAAGATGGATTCCGGCCTTCGGCGGAGCCTCGAGCGATGGGCGGCCGACCGGGTTCGCCCTGTGGAGTTTCCGATGACCACCTGAGAGAGGCTGCGCCGGTTGGACCGGTTGGTGATTGGCGCATTCCTTGAGCCACGGTAGCATTGCCTCATCGCTTCTCTAGCTTCCAGAACCGTTCCGCTGCGCCTCGGCTGGCCGATGGCGGCAGGGGTCTGCGGCCTTTTCCGGGCACCGGTTTCCGCCCGGATTTTCGGCATGGGAGGCCATGCCGGGAGCGCAGCCCGGTGGATTCCCATGTGGGCCATGATGTTCTGGCTGGCAACGACCGAGGGCCATGCCGCCGGGAACGTGCCAGCGAGAGATGCCCCGTGGTGGTCGCTCCAACCGCTGGTGCGGCCGACGGTCCCCGGGGGCGAGTTGGGCTCCGACCATGTGATCGACCGGTTCCTCGACGCGGCGCGCGCGGCCCGAGGCGTGCGGCCCAACCCGCCGGCCGATCGACAGGCCCTGCTCCGCCGGGTGCACCTCGACCTCGTCGGTCTCCCGCCCACACCCGACGAGCAGAAGGCCTTCCTCTCGGATCCGTCGCCCGAGGGGTATCCCCGGCTCGTCGACCGGTTGTTGGCCCATGAACAGCACGCCGTCCGCTACGCCCGGCATTGGCTCGATGTGCTGCGCTTCGCCGACGCCGACGAGAACATGACGGCCGCGCCGGGCATCCACCTGTGGCGCGACTGGGTGATCGGCGCCCTGCACGACGACCTGCCGTACGACCAGTTCGTGCAGGTCCAGCTCACCGGCCGGCGTTCCACCGAGCGGACCCGGATGTCGGCCACCGGCCACCGCTCGCAGCGCGAACCCCGACCCGGCGACCTGTTCGCCCTGGGATTCCTGTCGCGCGGGGCCGGGGGCGATCCCCAGGAGCTGGCCATGAACGCGGTCGACACCATCTCGAGCACCTTCCTGGGCATGACGATCGCCTGCGCCAAGTGCCACGACCATGTCTTCGAGCCCGTGTCGCAGGTCGACTACTACTCGATGAAGGCGCTCTTCGACCCGCTGGTCCTGCGGAAGGTGACGCTGGCCCCCGCGGCGGATCTGGTAGCCGCCGGACGGGCCCAGGCCGAGCTGGAGCGCCGGCGGGCCCCGCTGGAACGGGAGCGGGACGCGCTGCTCGAGCCCTTCCGCCGGCGACTGCACGACGAGCGCGTCGCCATGCTCCCGCCCGAGGTGCAGGCCGTCATCGCCAAGCCGGAGCGTGAACGCACGGTCGCCGAGCAGAAGATCGCCGACGACTACTTCCCGATCCTGCGCATCGACGACTTCAAGATCGACGAGGTCCTGCCGGCGGAGATCCGCAAGAAGGCCCAGGACCTGCGGCGGCGCATCGATGAGGTCGGCCAGGGCGACGCCGCCACCAAGGCCCCGGCCATCCCCGTGTTCCACACCGTCGAAACCGACCCGGACCGGGCGCGTGAATCGCGCCACGTGCTGACAAGCGCCGATCCGGCCCGGCCCGACAAGAGCCGCCCGGTCGCCCCGGGATGGCCGCTGGCCCGGAGTCCGATCGACCTCCGCGAGGGGCGCATCGAGGCCTTCGCCGACTGGCTCACCTCGCCCGAAAACCCGCTGTTCGCCCGCGTCGCGGTCAACCGACTCTGGCAATGGCATTTCGGCGAGGGGCTCCACCGCGAGTCCAGCGACTTCGGTCGGCAGACCGGTCGGCCGGCGCATCCCGAGCTGCTCGACTGGCTGGCCTCGGAACTGATCCGCAGCGGCCACAGCCTTCGCCACATCCACCGACTCATCGTCACCTCGGCCGCCTACCGGATGGCCTCCGAGACCGAACCCGCCTCGGAAGCCGGGACCCGCAGCGCGGCGAACCACGAGCGCGATCCCGACAATCGCAGTCTCTGGCGCTACCCGGTCCGTCGGCTCGAGGCCGAGATCGTCTGGGACAGCCTGCATGCCGCGGCCGGACTCCTCGACCTGCAGGTCGGCGGCCCCTCCTTCGACGTGGGCAACGACACCGGCGGCGGGGCGACCCCGGGCTCCGCCACTCCGACGAAGCGCCGTCGCGGCGCGTACATCAGCCGGGGATTCTCGACCAGTCGCGAGGCGACGCCGGATTTCCTGCGGACCTTCGACGCCGAGGACGGCCGGGAACCCTGCCCTCGCCGCACCCGGACCGTCACCGCACCGCAGGCGCTCTTCCTGATGAACAGCGGCGAGGTCGATCGCGCGGCCGAGGCCCTGGCGGCGCGGCTGCGAACCGAGGCGGGCGGCGACCTGACCCGCGCCGTGGACCTCGGCTACCGATGGGTCCTCGCCCGCCCGCCGGGACCGGCCGAGCGCGAGCGGGCACTGGCCTTCCTGGAGAACGATCCGGGCCGCCTGGCACGCTGGGCCTGGCTGCTCTTCAACCTCGACGAATTCCTCCATGTCCCCTGACCTGACGACCCGGGTGGCCGGCGACGCCTCGGCCCTCGACCGGCGGCGATTCCTGTTCCGCGCCGGGGCCGGGTTTCTGGGCGTCGCGCTCGGCGGCCTTTGGGCCGAGGCGGGCGAGATCCCGGATGCGATTCTGGGCCCGCACTTCAGGCCCCGGGCGCGCTCGGTGATCTTCCTCTTCATGTGCGGCGGGGTCAGTCACATCGACACCTTCGACCCGAAAGGCAACGCGCACGCCGGGCGCCTGATCGAC
>Ga0194133_10004234_pt1 | contig 19500 bp, 4 predicted proteins | sample TA2KigOf40mmetaG_FD_155448 | JGI IMG/M metagenome (GOLD analysis project Ga0194133, IMG submission 155448) | Freshwater microbial communities from Lake Tanganyika, Tanzania - TA2015055 Kigoma Offshore 40m | ecosystem: Environmental > Aquatic > Freshwater > Lake | place: Tanzania: Lake Tanganyika... | reverse complement strand
TTTACGCTAAGATGGTTTCAAAATGGGGAAGATTAACCTCATAGAAGTAGTTAAGTATACTTTGTTTCATTATATTTCAACGCTGTCTCCAGCTGTACATCGTATTGAACACATGTGTTTAGACCTTCAAATATATAAGAACGTTTAACACTGCAGGTCAAGAGCAAATATTCAGTAGGACTTGATTCCAGCTAAATGGATCATGGTATGGATTTCATTTCTCTGCGTTTCTGGATTGTATTACATCTTGCAGATAAAAACAGTGCTTTTAGACTTAACCTTACTTATTCGATTTGAATTTTTTAAACATGGCCAAACAAGCCACTTTAACTAGAGGAGCAGTATGAGACGTTGAAGTCTGAGTTTTGTGAAAGGATTCTAAAGCTCAAAGTTTTAAAACCTCTTAAGGGTTTCTCTTCAAAATAGGCCACATCTGGTGAAATCTTCGACAAATTTCATCTTGTTTTTAAGCTGAGAACTTCAAGGCAAGAATACTCAAAATATTAGATGGTAGTTAAGCTAAATAATTTTTCAAGTATTAGAGTAAAATTTGAAATTTTATCTTCATCCAAGACAAGGATTTTTTTCTTTTCTACTATCTGAAAGAAAACTTTGATTCATTGGATAATCAAATCAGGAACTTTTTATTGGCTGACTATTTCTAATGAAATTTTGCATTTTGTCCTGATAAAAATTTATCCCTGGAGCTAAGCGATTCCCGATAAGTTTAAGAAGAGAAGTTTTAATGCAAGATAACTTTGTTGGCTTCCACACAAATAACAATTCCCACGTTATCTTGATACAGAACAAGATCTATTAAACATTAACCTTATCTGGATGAGAGGTAAACGGTAGAGAAAATCAAGACAGGAACGGAAGAGAAGTCAAACATTTGAAAAAAGAAGCACCAGTCATTTGAAAATCATAAATAGCTTGGTGTACAATTTAAAAGATGTTGCCAAGCTTAAAGTTTGACGTTGCATACTTTTTTAAGTACTGCTCGTTTCGACTCACGTTACACTCCAAAAAGCAGGAAACCTTGATTGCCACAAACTTTTTTTTGTCTCCGTGTGCTCATACTAAATAAAAAAAGAACTTTCTTAAGAATTGAGATTTTCGTTGGAGATTTTTGAGAAAGAACCGCTAAAAAAGAAAGAAAATTTCTCGACCAGAATGAGCAAATACACCGTGGAGAGGAGAAAGAAGAAAGGAAACGAGACTCAAGGCCATGTCTATTTTTAGCAACATTCAACTTTACAAGATTTTTTCACTTAGAGATGTGAAGAATTTCGTTGCTTGTATGTGGATAACTTTATACATTCAAACATCTCTTACTGGACCTTCGAATTTCGCATGAAATTCAACTTTTTTCATTGTTGATTAAAAAAGTTAGACAAACTAGCACTCTAAACTAATGAGAAGTTTATTCTTATCAATATCTTCTGGTATTTTTTTTTATTAAAGGATTGTGCTTGTTTTTACAATCATCTGCTTTTAAAATTTTTTAGTTAATCTTTTTTGAAAATTCAAGTTAAAAAAAGAAAGCTACTCGAATGAAGAGCAATATAGAAAACTTTGAATGGTCGTATATATTTTTACTTTCATTATTCTTTGGCACACTAATAATTATATTGAAATCAACGTCAAGGTTGATTGTTGTTCCGAAACGCACGAAGAACAAAAGGTATAGGCAGATTGTTGAAAAACATTTCATCATTCTTTTTTATAAATAGTTCCACTTTTAGCATCATTTTTCGCTCATGTTTCTAGTTTCTTCATCAACTCTTCTTGCATCTTAAGAATCAGGTTTCGTTTTTTGCAATCTAAACCAGATTATCAAGCCAAAAAACGGGATTAATTTGTGATTTTGAAGGACGCCTTCTTTCGTTCGTTGCTATTGTTCCCCAAACGACGTTGGCCATGAATTATCGATCGAGGAACAAATGAACTGAATAAAAGAGGTATAAGAAGAACACTGTGTTGCCTTGTCAATGAAAAATTCAACTAAAAAACCAAGCATGAAAACTTTGAATATGTCAAACTGAAATTATGAACAATGGGTAAGAAATTCAAGCAATTTCGAGTTTAAGTGGCAACGTAAATTTTAGGTTTTGGCAAGATGAGTGGCTACAAAAAATGTCCAATATTGTTTCGAAAATTGTTTTCTAGTGCTTATTTTCAAAGTTTTTCTCTCTGCAGGGCGTTTTCTTATTATCAATCCATTTGCCCTGGCATTGCCTGTTGGATTAAAAATCCAAGTAGAAATTATAAGGCGTGTCTTGAACCTTGGAACTTTCAAGATGAATTAAAAGAAAGAATGAAAAGGATTTTTGTCTGTCGTTTAAAAATACAGCAAAGTCTATTTTATTTCATGGATTGCTTGGAGTACTGAAACATAAACTTGAAAATATAAAGGCTTAAGGGTCTCTCGAGACAATATTGGTTGCCTTAAAAGTTTGAGATTAAAAATGAACGAATGGATTTTGCATGATCATTCATCTTTTTTAAGGTTTGCTCAAACAAAGATTTTGAAAGTTTTCAAAAGCTCTCGAGCATTTCTAAAACCCAAGTAGAGTTACAAATATTGAAAAAAAGAGGTTAGAACCTCGGGGAGTTCTTTCTTCAATTCCCTTTTATGCCAAATGTCTCTCGTACATGCAGTTGGGCTTTTGAATAAGAATATTTTGCAATTTTTTATAAACTCAAAATACTTTAAAAAGCTTATTCCCATTTCTTGCGGTTTGATGTTTAGTATGAAGTGAAAAACCAGAAGGACTTTTTAGTGTGATTCCTAGGGAAGATAAGTTTTGGATGTTATCAGATCGATTATATCAAATGAAAGATTAGGATGCGTCATTTTTTAGTTTTCTTTTTTTCGGTTCTGTTTTGCTGCTTCTGCTTCAACTCACTTTAGTAAACTTTTAAAACTGGCTTTCATCTCAACAATAGAAAATCTAAAACAAAAGACTCTTAACGCTGCAACAGAATTTTTTCGAGAGCAGCTTTTAATCGAAAAAGGGTTCTCCTATTTCGGTGGAAAGTACTTTCAAAGAATGAACATACAACCTAAAATTATTTTAGGGTTGCTAAATGATATTCAACATGAATATCAATGCCTTTTTTTAACCTTGAAGCAAAGTTTGTGTTTTTCCTCTCTGATCAAAGTAAATTGTTTCAGACCGAAATCAAATTAATTTCTTTCCAACAACTCAGCAAAAAATAATGGATGACTTTGATTTGAAAAAACCAAGAGAAAACTGCAAGTGAAGAGACGAATCAGCCTTGAAACTTCACCCATGAAGAAAAAAATGTGGGTAAAATTTTCAGGAAGTATAACAGAGAATAATTCAAAAAATGGCTTCGACGACAATTCAAAACTTTTTTCCTCGAAAGCAATTGATCATTTTTTTTCTCTATTTTTACGATATAAAACAATCTTTTCTCGTCATTTTTGGTCAATATATGAAAATGACTTTTTACTCTTGGTTACTGTTGTGAGGGTTGTTTAAGTTTTTTCCTAATCTATCCACACATTGGTCTGGATCATTTAACATCATTCATTTTCCTGATCGATTAAGTTTCTTCTACAACCTTTTTTACCAAGTTGGACATTCTGTTTTCTTTTTGCTTTGAGTATAAAAAAGCAAAAACTTGAACTAACACTTCATTTTGGCAAAAATCTTTAAAATTTCTTGAAAAAACAGGTAAAAACTATTTGAAAGCTATGCTTAACGATATTTTAAAACTTTTATCGCAATCTTTTATTAGGTCAAATTAGTTCGACTAGGTTTGCCTCGTTCCGCCTTTTTTTGCAAACTTGTCCTTTCTGTCGAGTGAGACACAAAAAGAGCAGCAATCATTTAACAATTGTCTTGAGCAAAAGAAACTCGGAAAAAACGTGACGAAGATAGCGAGCAAAAATCAGGACTTCTGGCTTCAACGGGTGACGACAACAACGACCTTTTTGTGGGGGAGAACAGTGTAAAAAATTGAAATGAAATTTGGCCTTATCTGTAAGCCTGTTTGGCTCTATTTTTCAGCCAGCTCCGACAACCAAAGTTGGCTACCAATCGAATTACACAGATGTAGAAGCAAGACTACTGTTTCAATTTTTGGTGAGAGGGATGGAATGCGTGCAAAATCCAATGACAAAGTTCAATTGTTTTTTAAAAAAGTGTTTCTGTTACTTGATTCCAACCAAAGAAAACTTTATTATGCCAGCAAGATAACATTTTGTTTCTGTGCTACCAACAAATGTTAATTCACTCTTTTTCAGCTATTTTAAACTATTTTGCCAAGCTATCTTCCCCCAGCTTCCCCCACTGCAATAGTTTATAAAAACGTCCCTCGACAAGAAGGCAACCAAAGATGGGCTCCCTAGAATTGCAACCCTCTCTGTACTGTTCCCAATCATTTAAAACAGCACACTTTCCATCAATTAACAGTTCAAAATTAATTATTTTCTTGATTGCAAAGGCAGCTATTATTCTTGGGTTTTACACAAGGGCATCAGGTCACCCTGAAGTCATCCCAGGATTTAGAGATTTGGGATACCCTGCTTTTTTGAGAACATTGCACTCACTACAACTTAAATTTTGTGGACTTGTGATCTACCATTATGAGTGCTCCATTGAATAAAGTGGTTTAATGGGGAGACTGAAATCGTCACTTTTATCATATCCCCTATTAATTCACTTGGCACCTACAGAAGCTGGTTTGCCAAACTAAAAAAAATATTCTTAAATCCTGCCTTGACGGTGTCACAAAAAGGTGGAGTTGCTGTCAACAAAAATCCTTAGACTTTTTATCAACTTCTTTTTAAAACTTTAATTCCAAAGACAATACTTGCAACCAGTTTACTAAATATCATGAAAATAGAGTAGAACTTATTTAACTTTTTGCTATCAAGTTGTCCGATCTTTCTTTACTCAATGGAAATGGACCTTTTTCTTCTGGCTTTTTTTCAAGATCGTAGCATATGCTGATGAAGTCGGTTAGTTTGCGTCCAATATTGGAAAAGGCGCAACTCGATGGAAAGATAAAATAAAGAATACCACTTCAGAGAAGGCAAGGAATCTTCTTAATAGAGCGTACAATTAGTAGTTGACGATACAAGCAGAAGCCACGGCTTGATTACTTTGAAATGAGTTGTGCACTTGGCAAGGCAAAAGCTAGCCGCAGGTCTTTGGTTTGACTATTCTATCGCTTTTCATTAGAGACACTGCTTGGATTTTAACGGACAAATATGCTAATTACAATTTCTGAGTTTTTTATCAACGGAAAAAGAAATAAAAAATCTTCATTGTAAACAATCTTAGAAATCAAATCCCGTTCAAATGTACACAGAATAAAATTCCTTAGAAGAATAATCGACATTGTTTTTTATTTTCAGGCCAAATGATTAATGCAGTTCTTATGTGTAGAATATATGATTAATAAAGCAAGAAATGTTTTCATTTGATCATAGAATCGTTATTGTCTTTTTCGATCGGACGTCTGTGACTATAACATGAATTTTTGAACATTGCTCAATTTGGGCAGAATATTTGACCCAAACAGAAATAAACTTCAAAAATGGTCCTCGAAAAAGACGTTGACACAATGCTTTCCCAGACATTTTTTTTCCTGCGTCATTTTCACTCTGTTCCGTTGTATGTGGAGATTTTTTCAGCAAAAACTAAACAAAATCCTGTGGTAAAAGGCTAGGTCAAACGAAATGCGTTCTCAATGGCTAATTTCATTTTAGGTTCTTTTTTCGTTGCATATGTATCTGCCCTGTCTAATTAGAGCTGCACAAGTCTTAAACAGCTCATTGTTTGTTAGCTGGTAAGCAAAAAAAAGAAAATCGTAGCTATTTGTTTCATATTTTGGGTTAGAGTGATAAGTCAATATATGGAAGAAAGAGATAAGTTAGTCTTGTCTTAAGTCATCAAGGCAAGGCACTATTTGCTTTGAAAGACCTCAAAAGGTATTCGATAACGAAGGACCGAGCACGTCAAAGGTCGGTGTTCTTGTGGGCTTGTGACGTTGGATAGCAATGAGGCGAGCAAAGTAACATTGACAGGCAATTATCTTAAGACTTTGCTTCATTTCAGAAACTTATCCTCAAGAATTTAGCCGCTTTTACAATCATAATGAGTTGAAATTTGGGTTAGAATGACGAACGATAAGATTCAGCCACAAGGAGTCGAGACTTAATTTTTATGAGGCGGGACATAAATGATTTTATAAAAACTTAACATCTTTAAGAGATTTCATTTTCAAATAAAAAACTTTAAGAGGATAGAAGATTTCCATGAATGTGGTGCACAATGCTTCGTGAAACTGTCTTCATTCAAAAAAAAAGATTTCTCTTTAGGAAAAACTTCAATGAAAGTTGTCTAAAAAATCTGGAATCAAAAGAGAAGATTTCAAATTAATTTTCAAAGAAAAAATATTCCGTCCCGAGGTATTGATGAAAGTTAAAAATCTCTTGGGTACTTGATTCCTTTCAAAACAAAAACTTTTTTCACTTAAATACATATACCTACTTTGGCATAAAGCTTGAATAAAATAGTTTTGAAGGTGAAATTTGAGAAGAAAACTCGGTGAATTCTAACAAACATTCGTTCAAGTTTCTATTAATGGTGAATAGTTCAGTCTATGATTGAATTTGCTTCAAAAGAAAAGATAATAATTTTCAATTTCATTTAATTGTCTAAGTTGATGAAATCTTTAGGGGTGGCCGCTGCTTCATAGTGAGGAATTTTAACAAGAGAGTGACACTTTAGTTGGGAAAAAAGGCGGTATTTTTATGCCTCCAATTGAAAGAAAAAGTTTTTAGGTTATCCATTTGTAACAAAACGTCTATGGGTTGTCACCTCATACAAAACTATTTCTCAAGTTATCATTTAGACCCATAAATTCATTCAATAATGAAGCTGTTGAGAAATTGCACAAATTCTTTCAAAATTTTTTCGTGATATTTTTCGTGCTAACTAGCACTAAAACACTACAATTAGTGCATTTACCTAAGAAACTATTCAAATATTTTCTTCTCTAATTAAATCGCCTTTGTGGCCATAAAAATTTGTGAGCTCAAGAAAATGTTGGGTTAGCTTTTCCCACATTAGTTCAGTTTCTAAAGAATCAATTTGGAAGATTGTTGGGCAACCTTTTGACAGAAGCCGAGGCTGAATATATTTTTGACTTTTACTGTAGACAATAATGAAACAAGCAAATGTCTGTGATATAAAAATACTTCATCTATATATGGTATAAAGAACATTTTTGGACAAACTAAGAAACTTGCCTTGATGTAACAAAGAAATGGCAATTGACAGTTGGCTGTTGACCAATTTTTATGAAAAGAAAAATGTTTAGCAAAGTGTTTTCACAGATTGACAGAAATTCTCGAAGGCATATCACAATTTCTAAAAAGGTTTCAATGGCGTCAAGTCCACCCCATCTCACCTTAAAAACTGTGATCACTGACAAAAAAATTAGAAAATTATTTGAATCAATTTTCACGAAAATCTATGGACAAAAACCGCCTCAACTTTTCTCTAAAGTGTATCACTTTTACTGGCCGCATCTTGCTGTCCACTTAAAGTGAAAGCGATAATCTTACGATCGTCTCCTCGTGTCCACGAGTAAAATATTTTTCCAGTGCTATATATACATTTTCCCTTTACACCCTCCCCCCATTCACCTTTACGCTGGGTGCAACTTTTCAAGATTTTATAGGGTGAAGGGGATTGAATATTTGTAAGCACGTGTCCTGAATAATATCCAGAACAAACCGCTGCATTTGTAATTAATGTTAAAAGATGATGAATCCAGACCAATTTTTACTCCTTGAACAATTTTGAATTTTGATAAGCGAAAAAAGCTTTTGTAAAATGTAAAAAGACAGTGTCTAACCAATCGTCTTTGAAGTCAGAGTTAAAAGCATACGGACAATTTTCAATGGAAAGATGATTTATCTCACGAGCGACATTTGAATAAGAAGACCAACTAACCTTTTGGTTCTTTTTTTCCACTTCACGAAGATGTATTTTTTTCTTCTTATTTCATTCTTGCCTTGGCTTTGGGGAGGTTTTTTCAAATTGAAAATGTTCTTGAGAATAATATTGAAAGTAATACTCAGTCGAACCTTCTCTTTGATCTTACTTTTTCATTTCACATTTTTCTTTCTGCTCTCAACATAAAAAAATCAATTTTTCGCCTTGAGATCAGCTCAAATTTTTTCTTGATGACAAGAGAAACAGGTCAGGTGTAATTTAATCTTTGTAAAATTCGGGATTTTAAAGAGACATGTAACTGAATAAATAGTAGGTATTTGTCAAACTGCAAAACAGAAAGTGAATGAATGATGTTAAAAAAACTTTCTTTGAAATTCTTTACTTGACAAATGTGGTGGGGCATTTCCATTATTAAGTAAAATTTGTCTTTTTTCCAGAACAATGATGAAAATTGTTTCTCTTTACAAACACTTTTATCAATAAGCAAACAGCTCAAAAAAGTCTTTTAAAAATACAATTAAGCAAATTTTGTCAAATACTGATCTAAAGTTTGTCCTTTTCAACACCAACTTTCCTTCTTCGACTTTATTCTTAAGGACCTTTTTGTTTAAAAAAAGTTGGTGACGTATTATCGACAGTTTTTCATTCAATTTCTGCTGAAACCAGGTGAATCGGTCTTTACACGATGCCGTGATTCAATAAAGTAAGAAATTAGACTTTCAAAAAAATGATTTCCTGGCGATACGATAGAACCTCAATTTTTCATTAAAATCATGATCTTTTGTAGTTTGAAAGGGAAAAGAAAGCATTTCTGATTCATGTTCCATCTTCAAATACGATATTCTTTCCAGTTCATTCAATCTGACAAGAGAACTTTTTAAAAAGAAATATTTTTAGGAGATTGTTTTACTTTCTCAGCTGGACTTTTTTTCCTTCTCTGAGTAAAACTGTTCGAAAAAAACATAGTTGAAACAACAGATCCCCATTCTAAACATCCATAGCTATGCTCATTAAATACATCAACGATGCAGGACAAAATGTTAAGCCTTAAATTGTCTGCAGCAAGTCAATTTTGTAATGCTTGACAATTCTCACAAAATAAGGAGCAAATGAGACTCACACTTTAAAAATTTCTCATTTTTTGACTAAAATGCGAAACTTCGGTTGAGTGAAAATGCATTAGACAGAAACACCAGCAACTACCTTGTGAAATGGGGAAAAATGTGCTTTTTACGTATTTCTTTTTTCAAGCAAATTGCTTGAAACACTATACGTTAAGAGTAACTGAGAGATGCACCTTGAGTTGTCTCAAACTGGGCTTTTATTGACTGAAAATGTTAAACTAGGGGTTGTTGATTCTTTAACAATGACTACTTTTTCAATCATATTTAAAACTTTGTTTAAATAAAAATAAAAAAAAAGCTCTCGTTGTTTTAAGCGCAAATCAAAATCCGAAAAAAATATTATTGCAGAAACTCTCTGGTCCTGAAATAGAAACTTGAATTTTTTTAGCCAGACACTTTGAAAATAGAAAGCAAATAAATTGGATTGCATTGGCCTATTTATCTTCAAGGTAAAACTTTTGCTTCTCGTTGTCAAAACATAAAATGGAAATCCAGAAAAGGTGGTTGAAGAGTGAAAAAAATTTGGAAGGGTGTTAGGAAAAGCATCAGAAAACAGGTCAGGAGAAGAGTTTAGTTTAAGATGTAAAGTACTGCATTCAAAAGTAAAGAAACGAGATTTTTAGATTTTTCTGAGCTCTCTCATCAGGTTCAATTTTCCCAGAGCAGAATATTTTAACTGTTTCTATTGATTAGCACGTCTTTACCTTCGATAACCCAACGTAAATAAGATTGATTACATCCTCCCCTCTTTCAGAACAAATGCTCCACTAGATTAAATAAGATAGATCCTTCACCAACTCCCTGACCATTTCGAGGTTCATGCAAAAAAACAATAAGGTCAGGCTGCCAGTTGGTTGTCCGATTTTTAGCACTCCATGAATGAAGATGATGTTTTTGCCAAACCGTTGCCCAAGAGAATTGAGAACGAACCAAATGTTAAAGATTGAGCAGCAAGAAGCAATAAATTGAAAACCGAAAATCTTTTCGTGAGCCAGGTTTTATTTTCCCAACTGAACCTCATCTTTTCTTGTTACATGTATACGTACACGTGGTAAGTTTTCGATCTGCAAAAAACTTAGAAATTCTCAATTGGTCAAGGACTTTTCACAATGCTGAATCCAATCTGTTGAATGTCTAATAAAGCGTAAAATTAAATTTCAAAATATGTGCAATTCGAAATGATGATAACGTTTTTATGCATGAAAAAATGGTCAAACAGAAATAAAACTTTATACAGATTTTGACTTCCAAAATCAAATTTTTAATTTTTTTAGCAATTTTTGTCCTTTGTAATGAACACCCACCTCAACGTTCTGGCAAAAAGTTTAATCAATATTTTTACGTCCGTCCACAAAATTGCAGACTACATTAGCATGACAAGTAGGTTTCAAAGTTTGCAGGAAATTGAGATACCCCTGTGTGATTCACTTCTTGGAGGAAATGAATAAAAAAGGTTGGCTGAACGCTCAAACAGGCTTTCCTGACATTGTAAACTAAATATGCAGGTAGGTAAAATGCAACAAATTTCGTAATTATTACTTTTCTCTGTGCTCTCATTCGAGATTGTGATTCAATAAAGCAGGTTTTTAGAACAAATCTAATTGAAGGAGTTGCTCAAATGAATTGTAGATAATGAAAAATCAACAGTTTTTAGTTTAAGGATCAAATATATAATATGAATGTTTCTATTTTATGAAACAGTGGCCAGTCAATTTATGATTTATTTTAGGCTTTGCTTTTCAATACAGAATGTCTTAGTATGTCTTGAGAAGAAAAATCTTTTTACATCGACACGTCTTGGTTGTAAGACGTCACGTAATAAAAATAGATTTGAGACAAATTCTATGCTATTTTGTTAGCGGAAAACCATTTTGTTCATTATTCGCAAATCATTTAAAATACAAAAAGAATCAAATCAATCTAGCTTTTTCGTGGATATTCAACGAAATCAACGATAAGAATTTTTCATTTTATCAAAAATCAAAAATCAATGTAAGAAAAATATATATTTTACTAAAAAAGCAAAGTAAATTCAGCATGGCTGACGAATCAGTTAGAATCCTGGCACGTCAGAACAACAGTTCTATTATTCATTCTGATATTGAGTGTCCTAAATGCATGTGATAAGCAAAGGTGGGAAGCATAATTGAATGAATAAATAAAGGCAGAAAATGCTTTGTCCATTTAATTGAAAATAGACACAAAACTCTGTAGTGAAACACAAAATGTAAACATGTTTAACTATATTACGAAAAGAGATGAAAGGGGAAAAGGTGATTGCAAGCAGGTAATATAAAATTGTCCATCCCCTAAATTCTCTTTTCGCATTTTTTTCTCGTTTTCGTGTTGGCTAATGTTACAAAGTTTTTGTCATATCCAAAAGATATGAACATCAGAGTAATATCCGCAGCCTCAAAACTTTAGATATCACTTTTGAGGAACAAACGAAGCAAGAAAAGATTGTTGTGTCGTTTTGATTACACTTTCTGCTGGTTGCTTGGTAAAGGAAAAAAATACTACAAAAATAAACTTTCGAGTAAAGAAAACAATAATGTAAAAGAATCGATTAGATATCCTCAAAAAATTAATTTTTAAATAACAGTATTTTATGTTTTAAATCTACTTACAACAAATTGACGAATTTGTCATCATATGCTGTTGCTGCTATTAGACATCGAACCATGAAAAATGCTGCACTAACAAGTGGTGAGGTCCGCCAGAAGGGTCTTTGGTGCCGTACCCTGAGCGACATTCTGCTAAAAAGTCGAGTCGTTGGAAACATTGTGGTAAACGAATTTGGCAGGAATCTGAAAAATGATAAAACCTTTTTAAAGTTACCGAGAGGTATAAGGTCTTAACCATCAGAAAATAAAACAAAAGAGATATACTATCTATCTATTTGATATTGAAGAGGGTTTATGTACATGTAACTCTTATCCATAGCAATCGGGAAGTCCTGGCGGTCAAGTACAGGATTGAAGACTGTTAAGAGTGAAGGAATCTGATGGCCAGTATCAGATAAGAAGGGAATGTCAGTATTATTAAAGGTTATTCATTACCAATATAATTAAATGATCGATCAGAAAAAGTGGTTGACTCAGGATAATTCAAAAGTCACTGAACTGACCAATCAAATCATTTTAAAAATGAAACTTTAATGTTTCGTATAGAAAATAGGTTATAAAGATATTTTATGAATTGAAATTTGCAGCTTAAAGAATTTAAAAATCTTGAAATCATTCAACCATGTTGACCTTAAGGGAAACTATTTCATACTCAAAAAAGGTTTCGTTTTAATTTGAATACCTTTCATGGTAAAGAAATTAAAATGGCTTATCATACTAAAAAGAAATGTAAACTTTTTTTTCAAGACATTACATTTGATTGTAACACAGACTATGACACTTTTTTACATTATAGCTAACAATTTCACATGCTTAAAAACTTTTTTTTTCTGAACAAGCAAAACTTTGTTTGTAAGCAATGATGTGTGAGAAGGAAAGTCTACAATGTTTAGATTAACACGATAAGACCCACGATAAATTTTTGAGACTTAAACTCCAAATATTGAAAAATCGAATCAAATTTATGATAGAAGGAAAAAAAAATTCTTGATTTATCCAGCATTCAATTTATTATCAGGGTGAGAGTCTGTTTCAAAAAAAACGATTCAGCATTTAGGTAATTCATGTGTTTGAAATAAGCCTCTTCAATATTTATTTCTCATTTCAGTTTCATGACAGACTAAATAAACATTCAACTAAGTGTAAAAAATGAAAATAGAAAACAAAAACATTTGTGATAAAATCAAATCATATGTCAGAAATTTAGAATTTTGCAATCAATCAATTTAAAAAAATCCACTTTTTTGACAACAAAGGTAAGCTTTGAAACCATAAGCCAGACATTTTGTATGGTGACTTTTTCTGACAGACAATATATTTGTTTGTTGTGTGATTTTGTACAGACTGTAAAGAAGGATCAAAGCAAATGGTATATATTTCCAAGATCTCAAGGCTCAAATTCACATCTTGACAAAAAAAGTTTGAATTGAAACACATAGCATGAAAAAAGCCAAAATGTTCAAGCCACAAAACTTCTGATTGTGCATCTGATCATTGTGGACGCTTATCTTTGTCTATGCAAAGACTGCAGCAAAAATATTTCAACAAAACATACACCAAAGAAAAAAAACCATTTCATGACGACAAAAGTTGTAAGAACATACAGATGAACTTTCATATACACACAAAACATCACAAGAAAATTTTCGAATATATTAAGACGTAAAAAACTTAGGAATTACCTTGTACATGTACAATATCCAATTAGCAATAAATTTTATTCTATTCTATGCCAGGGACAAGTAGCTCCTTAATCTTTGATTGAATTATACTTTTTAATATCCTCAAGTAATTCCAAACAGTGTTTCCGCTCCCCAAACTGTCTCGAGGTTTTTTTGTCGTTTTCTACAATTCATTTATCTTCTGCCTTTTCTTTTTTTCTACTTTTAGCAATTCGAGATAAATTTCACTTGTGAAGAAAAACGTGGTAGATTTTTTGCGAGAATTACTGGATGAATGATAGAGTTGATTACAACTTGAGAATCAAAATGAGTAAAGATGATCCAGCAAGAGGGCAAAAAGCAAATAATCATAATATGAAGAATAATGAAAGTTTAGGTAGGTGAAACATACATCGATCCCGTTTAAGAATGCAAATTTCCGAAACAAATAACAGACTGAATGACAAGATTTTGGAAGAACCTACAGATTTTTCATTTCTTAAGAGTGGATAAATTTGAGGGAGTCTGAAATTCCTACCTTAGGCATGAATCCTTTGGGAAATCATCCTCTAGAGTTGACTTTCTAGGTTTACAAGTTACAATGAAAAACAAATCCTTTACTTCAATCTCATATTCACATTTTGTACAGAGAGTAATTTTTCACATCAAAAACGGGTTTTTCTTGAAAAAATGAACTCTTGTGGAAGAAATGTTTGATTAAAGTTAACATTTTTGCGTGATAAACTCTCCAATATAAAATAATGAGAACTTCTGCCCTTCGCTTTTGACACGATATCCAAATAGTTGACGTATTGGAAGTCACCACGAATATATTGTCAGATTTTGATACCCTCACACCATTACAGTAAAAGAAGTTCAAGCTATTATGATTTTCCATTTCAATAAAAAGCCTAAGAACTGTTTTTCCATGAATAACTTTAATCAATCTCAAAACTGGGCGAAAACTTTTGAACATCTTCTCCTAGCTGTGTAGCGAGAGAAATTTGATAAATATTCAAGGTTCTTATAAATTATGAATATTTAAAAGAATGGATAGATTTCCTATTTTCATTCAATTCAGAACGCTTTGCATCTTAAAAAAACCCAAAAAACTTAAAATACTGTTAAAGATCAAAGAACTTGTAACTTCTTTTTGTTCTAACTTGTTACCATAATTTGTATTTAATTTTAACTTGGTTACATAGATGAAAGTAAAGATGAGTAAATTGACAATGATAATCAATATACGCTTGAATTAACGAATTCCAAATAAGTTTGGAATGAAATAGCTTTCAAAGTGCTCTTTACTTTTAAGGTAAGTCTTAGAAAGCAAACTTAGCAAAATGCCTGGCTGGCTACCATTTCTTGACTGTCAATTCAAAAACGAACACCGAGGCAAAGCCATGCGAAATTTCTTTTATGATTGATGAAAGTCCTAGGACAGCAACAGCAGACCTTTTATTGTCGCCTTCTTCAACATTAAATTTGATAGAAAAAAGGGCTTATTAATCAATAAAAATGGAAAGTGATTGTGTGAAAGCTTTTTCCTCACTCTTTATGAAGAACGGAAAATAATAAGTTCAACTCAATCCTAGTTTTTTAATAACACAAACTCGTTTCAATTTTGAAATGTTAGACACAAGTTTAAAAAATTATCGATGCAGCTCTCTGAAAAAAAGTTTCCTAGCAGAGGTTGACAATATAAGCTTAAAAGTTTAACACACACATATTGTGCAAGTCGATTTTTCAAGTTGCCACTACCAAGGTCAAACGTAATTAACGTTGAGCGAAAATGTCGGCCCAATTTTATAATGCAGAGCTAGAAAACACGAAAAAATTATTTTATTTTTTAAAGTCGGCATGTTTTTTTAACCTAATTAGACGATCATTAAAAGTTTCAATTTGTCTTTCAAAAATGAGGAAAAATTTGGAACAATCTTTTCTTTGGGGAGGGAAGAAGAACCTTATGCTATTTGAAATCAAAGAGTAGAGAAATCCAATTTCAATTCATTCGAAAATGCATGTAATTAGTTGGAACATATCTTTATTGGTTTTTTATTCAATCGAGGGGTTATATATTTCTTCAATCTTACATCTATGGTCCTAATAGAAAGAAGAAGAGAAGTTACTTTGATGTCTGATGAAAAAAGGCTCAACCTTTGAATTGCATCAGGAATTTTGATGAAGCTACAAAATCATTTTTTCTGGCTAATGCACGCAGCATGAAAGAAGAGAAAAACGTTGGCCAAAACCATGAAATGTAGAAAGAAAATGGGATGAGTTTCATTGTGAAATTTTTTAAGCTAAATAAGATGAGGGTTTTTTCCAACCTGGAATGTTTGTGATATTTGGACAACTTTTTTCCCTTTTCTGTGGTACAACGTATACCCACTTTGTTCTGTTCTTCCACACTCGACGAACTTATTGAAAACAAAAAACTATTTGAGCAGTGGAGTGCGGCCAAAATTTTGACACAAAGGATTCCGTTTCAGATGTTAGGTGAGTGAATGCCTCGACAGTTTCTTTTCTGGTTTTATCGCAAACATAGCTAGCCAGGTTCCATTCAGTTCTGTTTTCCGGCACAACATATTTAAAAACGATAGCCTCAAACTAACTGCCTCTGCCGTTGGCTTCTTTCTCGTCATCGAGCAAATATTAAAGTTTTTCTCCTTCTTTAAATTTTGAACATGGTGTAAAATGAAGACTACAACAAACGGGGCATTATTGGGACGATAAATGTCAAGCCTAAGTGGATGAGACACAAGGAAATTTGAAAGAAAACTTCATCTAACTGGGGCTGTTTTCAAAGAAAAGGAAAAGCATGATGACAAAGATGAAGATGATTTCAAATAAGAATTGCTTGCTAATAAACTCAGCTGGCTTTTCTCCACCGTGTCTTATTTTAAGATGCTATCACATACTAAGTGCAGTTTCTGGATCGATGCTAAACTTTATAACAGTGTTGTTCACTTAGTCTGAGATAAGATCTGTTTGTTGTTGTTTTCGACGAAAAAAAGGTTAGTTTCGCCTCCAGTATGAATTTTTTCCTGATTATGACGGACAATTTTAATCGCCGATGAATTAAAGAGCTTAAGTTGACTTTTTCAGCTTATGTAAATGAGCATTTTAGTTTTTGCAATTTTGTTGGAACAAAAGGATTATTCAATCTTAGTTGGGCAGGATATGTTTGCTTCACTCATGTGGCAAAAAGATCACTTAGGCAAACTTTAGGAGGGACAATTTCACTCTCACGAAATCATTTGTTGAATGTAAAAAAATAACTTTTTTACAATGAACCGTGAACGACGTTCGCTTTGAGCTTTTGATTCGACATTTTTAACTTAACCAAGAGAGAAATAATCAGGTTAACGACTTAACTGTCTGTCTTTTTGTTCCTCCCCCATAACAGAACGTTTTATCAACTTTTGCAAAACAGACTGATATATTTTTTTGCTTACAGTGCAAAAACTGTATGTTTATAAAAATGCAAAGTTGCGAATGAAGGGGTGCGGACGACAAGTGAGGTTTCTGCTGCGCCTCCCCTCTTTTTTTGAAAACCTCCTTTACATAAATGCTGTCCCACAAAGAGTTTTGAATTAATCTTTGACTAATATTATATCTACGTAGAAGTTTCAAGATGCACAGACAGCTTGAAATGACTGCAATGGTGGGATGCGTCATTTGAGGATGTTCCAAGAATAGAAACTTGGAGATGCAACGTGAATTTGAGGTTCAATCAGGTTAATGAACATAAACATGTGGCACATATTAAAAGTTAGAATGATGCCTGAATGTAAAAACAACTGGTTGAGATAAAAGGAATTTAAGTAATGTTTTGGGGGGCGCTCAATCCCTGCTGTTTAAAAATTATTGGCCTCAATCTGTATAATATCCTCTGTACTGTACAATACAAAAAATAACTATTTTTGTGTTGTACAAAGATTGTTAGAAGAAGCCCGAGAATTAAATACAAATCTAAGAAAAAAATCGTAATGCCACTAAAAAGTTATTTTTCATAATTGATTTCCTACCCAAAAATGTCATAATTAATTTGTCAAAAGAAGAATTCAGAACCAAGATCTTGGAAGTTTAAAATATCTAATTCAATTTATGTTCCTCACCGCCACCAGCAAATACCACACATGCTGAATTGTGAGGTTTTTTCCACCAGGTGGAGCTTATCTAAAGTAACCTTGTTTCTTAGTGGTCAGAGATAGGACTGGCCCCATAAAGCCTGGCTTTTCCTCCATAAGAAGTGGTTCAGCATGGATAAGTCTCCAGCGATCCTCCATTACCCGTTAGATCATTAGTTATATCAAATTCTCTAATTGAATTGTAATAATTTATGAGAATAAATTTTAAAATCTAAATCTATACATAAGTTTAGATCGTGACATTTGTGGCGGAAAAAACGCCGATTTTTGGGAAAAAATGCCAACAAGATACGCCAGGGAAAAAATCCCGATAATCAGGAATTTATCATACTGTCAAATAAGTCCATCCCTTGCGAATTGACCCTGAAAATATTGTCAGAATATGAGGACACAGAACAAGAGATCGAGTTGACAGCAAATTAAAGGATCTCGGGTTTAATTGACTAGGGGAAAAGATTCAAAGTTTATGAATATTCATGAAACTATTGAAATTACATCTTAAAATTACTTGTACTAATCAATTGAGTTTCTTAGGTTCAGCTGAGAGGGGAAAAGATCCAAAGCTTCCGACTAATCATGAGACGTTGTAGCTCATGGCTATGATAACTGGCTGTGGACTGGGAGATTGGGGTCCGATCTCCAGTCAGGGGAAATCTTTGACACTAGGATTTGTCTTAAAATAATCATCTAACATGACAGTTACCACAGTCAGGATTGATGGTTGTGCAGATCGAATTTTTTTTGATTTAATTAATTATTAAAAACACTAAATAATTACATCATCAGAACAATACCATTCCCAAAATTTAACCAGGGATAGTTCAGGTGACTGTAAGACACAATAACAGTGTAGGGAATCGTTGTAAAGTCTAATACTTCAGTATTAGAAGAATCAGTTCCTAAACAGACTTGCTGTAGCCTAATTGTTAGAGCAACTGACTGAGAACTGGGAGACTGGGGTTCAATGCCCGGTATTAGATGATTCTCTCAGTCAGGATTGATTGTTGTGCAAGAGCTTGATTACAATTATCTCTTTTACTAATTTATCAAATTGAAATAAATCAAGTGAATATAAGACATAACTTTCAGTCAAAAAGAACTGATGTAAAGTCAACACTACTCTCATTAACATGATTTAGTAATGGAATAATCATTTCTTATTAAAGCAAGCTAAAAAAAGCTGTCAATCAAACAATTGTGATAATATCACTTTCAGAGGTGAAATTTGAGACAAACAGTAAGATTTGAAAAGCTATAAAACTCTATACATTTAATTTTACAACAGCATATTTAAAAATGATGTAAACAATATGTTGAATTAAACAGAAAACTTAGACTGTTTAAGAAGGTGTTTTTTTATTTGGAATGACGTTATCTCAAAAAAGTCTTAACAAAGCTTTGGATCGAAAAGAAATTTTTTGAAACACAACACCAGGTGATTAAATTATAAAATAGCCATAATTTCGCTTACAGTTATTACCCTCCAAGTCTCTGTTTTAAGGTATAATTAATTAATCCTAGTTCTTTTACGGATTCATATTTCAGCTCGATCGATTTTCTTAATTTTTTTTCTTTAAGATTGGAATTCAACCTGGTGAAGTTAAATCTGATTTTATTTTTCTCATTCTGAATAATTGTTTCATATAAAATTTTCGAAAACAATACAAGTCACGTCTTTTTTTGAATAAAAAATCTTTGAAATTTATTCGCAATACGTCATTGTTTTGCGCAACGTTTTTTTGAGTGTGTGACTAATGCGATCTTTATTTGTACCAAAATTCCCATGTATTTTTTGAATAACAAAAGCAAATTAAATTACCATGAAAGTTATAACAAATAATTACATTCAAGAAGTTTTCGTTGTTGCATTTGAATTTGGTCAGCTTTTCTTTTTTTTCAATATTTCCAACTCTTGTGTCAGCTTAAACTTACCA
>Ga0194133_10004230_pt1 | contig 19526 bp, 30 predicted proteins | sample TA2KigOf40mmetaG_FD_155448 | JGI IMG/M metagenome (GOLD analysis project Ga0194133, IMG submission 155448) | Freshwater microbial communities from Lake Tanganyika, Tanzania - TA2015055 Kigoma Offshore 40m | ecosystem: Environmental > Aquatic > Freshwater > Lake | place: Tanzania: Lake... | reverse complement strand
GTGAGCGCGGGCCGAGGAGCGCAGCGACGAGGTCTTGCGCTAGCGAGGGAGGACCGGAACTTGACGCCGCGTGAGTAGTACGCGAGCATTCGATCGCGCGGGACTCGAGGACGCCGCGTGAGGGGTTATCGAACGGATGCGGAGCGTGTCGATGCCGGACACGGCAGAGTCTCGCCACGACGAGCCTGCGAAGGCGTTGGCGAAGCGGAGCTTGGGTGAGATGTCCGCGGGAGACCGCGCGCGAGGCACGAGACCGGGAGCCACGACCCGATAGGCGTCTTTTCTCCGGTAAGCGGGGGAATCGAGGGTTTGCGCAGCAAACCTGAGAGGCGGAGTCTGCGTCTGGGGAAAAGCCGTGCTGAACCCGACGACGCCGAGTCGGGGCGAGGCTAGGAGGGTTCGCAAAGGAGACGTGCGAGCACGGGTCCGAAGCGCGGAGCGAGGATCCGTTGCGAGAGGCGAGGGGCGACCGGTGCCAGACCCCGCGTGGTGGGCAGGCGAGGCGCCGACCGGGCGGGACCTAAGGACGCCGCGTGGGTGGTCATCGAGCGTTAGCGCAACGTGACGTCAAACGTGACGGAGGAACGTTCGCGGGCGTCGCTGCGTAGCGCGCCGCCCGAGTCTCGCCACGCCAAGCCTGCGCAGGCGTTGGCAAAGTGAAGCGTAGTGAGAGGTGCCCGCCGGAGACCGCGCGCGCATTCCCGCGTAGCGGGGCTCTTGAGCGAGACCGAACGGACCGAGTCGGCAGCGACGAACCCTCGAACGCAGGGGAATTTGTAGGATAACGCAGGCGGTCCGGCGCGCGCAGGCTCGGATCATCTCCACAGGTAAGCGAAGTTATCCTACAAAGGCGTAGGTCTGAGATCGTGGGTTCGGGCCGTGGTATTGACTGCGAAGCGAAGCCGGGGCGTAGCGAGAAGTCAACCCAAGGCAGCGTGTGAGCACGACGCAGTCGTTGCGAGAGACGAGGGACGATCGGGGCCAGACCCCGCGTGGTGGGCACGCGGGGCGCCGACTGGGCGGGGCTCAAGGGCGCCGCGTGGGTGGTCATCGAGTGGAGCGGAGCGTGACGTCCTAGACGGCTTTAGCCGTCCAGGCGAACATCGCAAGGCGCTAGCGAGCGACGTTCGAGTCTCGCCACGACGAGCCTGCGAAGGCGTTGGCGAAGCGGAGCGCAGGGAGAGGTGCCCGCCGGAGACCGCGCGCGCATTCCCGCGTAGCGGGGCTCTTGACCTTCGTTCGAGTAGACCCGACGGGCCGGTAGCGGTCGCTAGTCGTAACCGAGCGTAGTAGAAAGGCTTTGAGCTTTTTTTGAGACAGCGAGCGAGCGAGAGTGGACACGGGACCGCGAAGCGCAACGAAGAACGACGCACCCAGCGGGGGGGTCGTTCGAGAGATCGAGTGGCGTTCTTTGTCATGAATACGGCGCGTGAGGTCACGCAGAGTATTTATGACGGGGGGCGTCGTGCGACGCAGTCGTCACGAAACGAGATCGGTTGAGCAAAGCGGGACCGGGGATCGCTCGAGCGCGTCGCAGACCGCTCGCTGTCTCAAAAAAAGGTCGAAGTTTCTACGTAGCGAGAGTCGAATAGCGAGGTCGTGAGCGAAGCGAACGACAAGCGTGTGAGCAGGGCGCTAGCCCTTGCGAAAGGCCCGCCGGGTCGGGGCCAGACCCCGCGTTGTGGATCCTCGGGTTGCGACCGGGCGGGACTGCGCAACGAGACCGACCGTCGCGAGCGGGCAGCGTCAGAACCGGGCTAAGCGGGGGAATCTCGTAGTCGTTACGCAGGCACCTCTCGGGGAATGGACGCTGTTCGGGCGACAGCGTAAAGAGTACGAGAGGCGGTAGATCCGCGTGACCGGTGCTGTCCCTATGACGAGGCGAGGACACGGAGCCGGGGCGAAGGGACGAGACGAGATAGGGAAGAGTGCGAGCACGCCGCGAGGCGTTGCGAGAGGCGAGCGCACGGGGGGTGCCAGATCCCCGCGCGGACGGCATGCGGGGCGCCGACTGGGCGGGGCTCTTGACCGAGACTCGGCGACCGAGACGGTAGCGACGATAATTAAATAAAATTCGAAGCCGGTAGGACCGGAGGTCAGGCGGAAGTTCTTCGACGAGCGAAGCGAGCTGCGAAAAACTTACGCCTGCGAGAATCTTATTTAATTATCGGGACGAACTGTGCGCCACGAAGCGAGCCGGGGCGAGCGAGTGGGGCAGGTGAGTCAGCGTGGTGAGCAGGACGACGCAGGAGTCCTTGCGAAAGTCGAGGGAGCCGAGTGCCTGTCCGAGCTGGGGGCACGCGCGCCACCGGGTCGGGACTGCGGACCTGCCATGTCCTGTTTTTCGTCGCGGGGGTAGTCCGGGTTCTAGTGAGCGGAGCGAGCTAGTACCCACGGGACTACCGAGTGGCAGTAGCCCTTCGCTCGAAGCAAAGGGCGACGTGTAGGAGTAAGCGCAAAGAAGAACCCTGTTCTTCGGAGCTTCTCCGGAACGTGCTCCTTGTATTCGGCGAGGGCGGGGGCGGGACTCGTGAGCGGGTCAGTCGAAGGAGGACGAAGTCTAAGCCGTGTCGTTTCTGCAGCCACACGAAGCGCCGTGCGTGGAGCGCCTTGGCGCGACCCAGCACGGGGACGAACCAAGGGTGAGGACACGGATGCGATGAGCAGCCAGCTACAGCCCGAAGCCACGGCGCGAAGCCCGGGTGTCGGCTGCCGCAAGGCCGCCGACAGGCTGTAAGCGGACTTGCCTATGCCCGCAGGGATGGCAAGCGGACGGCTTCGGCGCTACGGGCAGAAGCCGCCCGAGCGTCTGGCGACAGTGAAACGGCTCCCAGCAATCCGCGCAAGGGTGGCGTCTTGAAGAAACGCTCAGGCGTGACGAGGCGAGCGTACCGTGCGTGTCTGGGAGTCGACTAGCTCCCGTACCTGCCGTGGCTGCCTGTCGGTCGACTAGTCGAACGAGGCAGCGGATTTCGTTGTCGCGAGCGACGAAGCGCAGCTGCAGCAACGCGCCGCTGCCGTAGGAGCGTCTCGGAGGCGCGACCCAGAAATTCCGAACGGCTAGGGATCTAGTCGTACGAGACAGAACACGAACGCCAATGAGCGGTCTCCGAACGTCGCGCCGGCAAGTTCGGGGACGCGCACGAGGCACCGGCGAGTCGCGCGAGCGGGGCGGTCGGGTCACGGCGCGGCGCCTGTAAGGCGTTCGCGGAGAGCGGATCCGACGGAGACGGTTTCGCGGGTGGTGGCATTTCCCGGAGCGGAGCGACGGGACTTGGGAACGCAGCGAGTCTCGAGCGGGGCGACGCAGGAGCCGTTGCGAGGGGCGAGCGGGCACCAGCGAGCAGGTTGTCGAGTGAGCGGGGAACGCGTGTCGTAGCGGGGTGGCTACTGTTACTTGCGAGCGTCGGCGAAACGATTTCGGGAGGTGCGGTAGACCAGACCGCCCGTTGCTCAGCCCGGAGGGTTGGCAAAAGGGCTGTCTGGTCGTGCGAGGAGCGAGTGCGCCAGACGAGTCGTGCAACGAATCGTCGGCGCCCCGAGCCCGAGAGCCACCGGAGAAATAGTCCGAGGCGATCCGCCCCGCAGGGGCGCGAGCAAGTATAAAGTCGCCCGTAGCGCGGCCATCACGCCGAGCGCGAGCGAGGGCGTTGATGAGCGTTAGCCACGAGTGGTGAGGAGGAGACTATAACCCGCGCTGGTCTGCGCCGCAGGCGAGACCAGAAGGGCGCGAGGAACGAAGCGATTGACGACGCAACGCGAGCGCAGCGAGCGCGGGCCCGAGGGGCGACATCTGCGCGGTCGCAGCGAGAGCGACGAGTCCTATGGGCGAGGAGCGAAGCGAAGCCGCGTAGCGGCGAGCGAGGCGTGCAGCCGCAAGCCGAAGGCGAGGCAGTCGCTGAGCCGAGCGAGACTAAGCAGAGCGAACGAGACCTGCGAGCGGGCTGGACTCCAGAGCGATACTGGCGTTCGACCTGCCCTTGACCTGCCCAGGGGCGCGAGAATCGCGGAGCGCGGTGGGCGGAGCGACGATTCGAAGCGAGCGGATGCGTCTATTGATTGCCTGAGTCGACTTCGCTGACGACGGCAACCAACCAGAGTCCACGAGGAGGTCGGAAGCGGCCACGGAGCTGACGAACCTGAGGGGACGAGGGTCCGCCGCCAAGGCCCTGGCCGCGGGCGGCTTGGGCGGGCGTCGTTGCGAGTTGACCGAGCAAAAGATAGTGCTGCGCAATGCTCGTCATTGCGTCAGCAAGCAGGAGCGTCCGTCGGGACTCAGGAACCGCAGAGTCGCGGCGGAGCCGTGGTCGAGGGAACGTGGAGCTCCGTGCGTGCAGGCGTCGTGCAGCGACGCCGTGTGAGGCACGAACGCACGCATCGGAGCGGAACATGCACGAGGGCACCACGAACGGCTGCGACCGAAGATGGGGAGTGGAGCGTTGTTAGGGACGAGCAGGGCGAGGAGCGAACATGCGTAACGTCGCATCTTCGGGGAATCGTTTCTGGGACGACGCCGAGCCGGGGCGAGGCTAGGCGCAGACGAGATTCAGCGGGGCGAGCAGGCCGCGAGGCATTGCGAGAGTGAGTGGCGACGGACTTTAATCCCGGTGCGACGGCATGCGAGGCGGGGGGCGGGACTCCTGAGCACGGGCAGCGAGGGGCGAGTCGATAACGTGCCGCTGCTGCATTCGCGAGGCAGGGAGCAGCGCGAGTCGCCCGAGTGAATGCAGCAACGTCGAATCGCAGTTCTTGACGAAGCCGAGTCGGGACGAGGCGAGGCAAGAGTCGGGATTCAGTGTGAGCGCAGGCCGAGGGGCGAAGCGACGAGGTCTTGCGCTAGGCGAGCCCGGAGCGGGGTCCGGCGCCGCGTGGGGGGCACGCGGGGCGGGGACCGAGCGGGACAGCGGAGCGAAACGGAGGCTTGTGACCCCTCGCTGGGGGGGCTCAAGGCGGCAGTCGAACGGTCTGGAGCCGGGCAGGGTAGGGGCAACTCGCTGACGAAGTCCGACCGAGGATGTTCGGTGACGCGCTGTCGGAGGGCGGGCACGGTAGCCCGACGGACGAGCATCCCCGAACGAGGAGGAAGGGGCGCAGCCGACCGCAGGGCGCGAGGAGGGGCGAGTAGGGCGTACCCGGGCGGGGACAGACGTCAAGACGGCACGGATTTGACGAGTGAGACGGTTGAGCGGAGCGGGACTGAAGTTCTGGAGTCGAGGGAACGGAGCGTCGAGGTAGTTGCCGTCGTAGCGGTGGACCGAAGGGCTCACGCTATGCGAAGCACGACGGCAGTTACCTCGCTGACTGCGTAGGCGTAAGTAACGAGCGGGGCGAAGCCTCTGCTCGTAGGCCGCCGACGGCCGGTGCGGCGAGTATGCAGTCGGAGCGACGCGTTGCGAGAAGGACCCTGTCCGTCGCAGCGACTGGCCGAGACTCCGAGTCGGAGAACTTCAGTCAGGGTTGGTGCTGCCCTGTTCTGCCCTGTTCTGCCCTGTTCTCGACCTACCGACGAAGCCGTCGGACGATGCGCGGCTCTGCGGAGCGAGCGAGCGTCGGCCGCTGGTTCGTCGGGACTCGGTAGCGAGGTCTGGTGCGCGGCGAGGCAGAGGACGAAAGCGGCGGAAACATTGCAGCGTATAAGCGAGGACGAGGCGGCACGACGAAGTGAGTGACGGATCGCTGAGCGCCAGCGGTCAATGTTTACCGGCGAGCGCCGCTTGTCGGCAGCGAGCGTACGGTTTCGCCCGTCGCCGAGCCCACACCGACCGAGTGGTCGCCCGTGCTGTGAGTCGGGACCGGGAACCGACCCCGGCGCGAGCGGTCTTTGGCAGCACGAAGTGCCGAGCATGGCGAAGGCCATCGAGATTGCGGACACCCACCTGGGAGCAATTGGCAAGACAAGCCGTGCTGGGGTCGGGACCGCGGAGCGGAGCGAAGAACGGCGCCATCGGTGGGGGCGTCGTTCGAGAGACCGAGCGGGTCGCGTGGGAGTGTGTAGTGCGCTCGTCTGACGACGATGCTCGAGGAGATCGCGCGGGAGGTGCTCCTTGGTAACGGCGGCCACGGTAGCCCGCGCCAGAGGAGACCCGCGAGCGCGACGCGACGAGAGGCGAAGCCGGCTTGCCGCGAGGAGTGAGACGGCCGCACGGAACATCCCTAAGCGAACTCGCGCCGCCGAGGCGTCGAGTATCGAGGTCGGTGTAGCGGAGCGGGACTGCCGTGCGCAGGGAGCGAGGACGAGCCGGTAGCGACTCTGGTCGACATGACAGGGGAAATAACGAAAACGAAGCGTAGCTCGTTGTCGTTATGGCGTAGTTCTGGGATGTCAACCAGAGAGCCGTGCTGGGAGCGACGACGCCGAGTCGGGACGAGGCTAGGAGCGTCCGCTAAGGCAGCGTGCTAGCAGACCGACGAAGCGCGGAGCGAGGAGGTCTTGCGAGAGGCGAGGACGAGCGGAACCTAATCGCCGCGTGGGCGGTACGCGGGCCTGGCGGGGCGCGGGACTGAAGAGCTGTTCTCCGCGAGGCAGACGGGTTCTAGTGAGCGGAGCGAGCTAGTACGCGTTGACGAGGGGAGCTCGGGACCGGGGAGCGAGGAGATCGGTTCCGTGGTCGAAAAGCGGGCGCGTTGTTGACTGGTGTAGGGAGCACAAGTACAACATGACGCAGGAGGCGTGGAGTATTGCGGAGCTCGCAACATAAGGTCGCAGTTCGGGACTGAGGAACGCTCGGACTGTCGACCGTTGGTGCGGCGGAGTGTATACGCAACGTCCTGCGAGGAGTGTTTTACTTTTGCGAGCGAACCGTCAACAGAGCTCCCGTCATGAGGCGACGGGGCGATCGGTGCCAGGCTCGTCCAGACGACTGCCTCGGGACTGCGGAACAAGGCGGGCGCGCAGCGCCGACGCCCGCAGGGCGTCGACTAGTCGGTGCTGGGCCCGAGCCTTTGCGCGAGATTGGGGGATAAAGCGGGAAGCGGCCCAATCGAGCGAGGGAACCGTCAAAGGGAACCGACGGAGCGGAGCGTGGTTTTTGCGAGGCCCACAACGATGAGGACTATACGAATCGTTGCGGGATGAGCAACCGTCGGCGAGTGGAGCCGTAGTGAGGCGCCCGGCCGCATTCGTGGAACGAGGAGGACGCACGGATGTGCGGGCTCGGAGCGACGCAGAATGCGAAACGGCGGGCGTCGACGAGTGCGTGGCGGAGCGCTCTCAGGCGCGCAGCGAAGAGCGAGCAGCGAAGCGTCGGGCGAGCGACCCAGCAACGAGGAGATTGACGTCACGGAGCGGTTCTACGAAGCACCGACCCGCCGGGGAGTGGAGTGAGGACCGGGCACGGGACCGGTGAGTTGGTGCTGGTGCTGGTGTTACCGCGAGACGTGCTGATGGTCGTACGGACATTAACCGGACGAGCGTTACGAGCCGAGAGCGGAGCGCGTTCGCAGAGCGAACCGAGGCGTGGTAGCGAGGAGGTGTTAATGGAAGGACGCCGTCACACGGCGAAGCGGGGCTCACGAGCAGGAGGGCTGGTTCCGGAACGGGTCAACGGGGGAGCGGCGCCTTCGTGCTGTGCGCAACAACCGGACGAGATCGTTGCGACGGCGGACGGTAGAGCGTTCGACGGAAAGCGCCGTTTTAATGCGCGGCGGCGAGCGATACGCTTGCGGATCGGAGACCGTTCCCAAAGAACGCGGTCGCCTAGCACGGCGAGCCAAGCGGGGAAGCCCGAACGGAGTTTCAGCAACGCGTTACGCAGTGAGGGCATTCCCCGACCTGGGAGCGAACCAAGGTGTAGCGGGCAACGGCACGGGGCACGCGGAACTACTTGGTGAGCGTCGAGCCGGAGATCGGAGCCGCCTGCGGCGAGGACGGTTTTGGGGACGACAAAGAAGGCGGGATGCGCAGGGCCGTAGGACTCTGCGCCAGCGAGAGCCGAACGCAGCGCGATCCGACGAGTTTGCAACGAGGAGGCGAGGATGGCCGGAGGCTAACCGCAGAGCCCGCAGCGGAGCGGAGGGTTGGAAACGCGGAGAGAGGCGGCCGGCAACGAGACCCGCCCGCGGAGCGATCGAGACTAAACGAGAGAGCGACGCGCAGCCGCTTGCGGCGAGCGAGCCGGGTCGGTAGGAAGCCGTGAGGGTAGGGTCCCTACGGATTCCGTTCTTCCGACGGTAGGCGAGCGAGGGTCGAGAGAGGAAGTCGAGGGAGACGCCAGGCGACCGAGTTGCCCGTGGAGGTCAGGTCGACGGTGGCCCGTCATGAGGGTCGGGACCGGAGAGCGGGCGTCAACAGCGAGGATCCGGCGTACCCGTCGCGAGAGTGCGAGAAGCCTAGGGCGCGGGCGCCCCGGCTTCGAGCGCGGTCTTGCTTCCACGGAGTGGAAACAAGACGAGCGCGGGGGAGTGAAGGATACGAAGTGGTTGCGCACGCTTGGCGCGCGTGCGCCAGCCCGAAGGGCGAGCCCGAGCGCGAGCCTGCGAGCAATCCGAGGGCGAGAGCGACCCCGAGAGCTCTGGACGGCGCGCGCCGCGAGCGCGTTGTGGGACGGCGAATCGGCGAAACCACGGCTTCGCCGAGTCTTAGGCCTATGCGCGCGAGAGGGACCGCGAGCAGCCGACGCCGAGAATCACGGACGAAGTCCGGCCACTCCTTCTCGGCGTTGCTTCAGCGAGCGGGACCGGGGAATGCTTCCGTCGCGGGGCAGGCTTTTGCTTGTCTGGGAAAAATGCAGGAGCGCAACTGCTTCTGGCGAGCCTGCGAGCGGGAAGCGTGGAGCGGTTGCGTTTTTCGTAGCAAGCGGAGCCGCTCGCCCGTCGGGACTGCCGAACGGCGCCTGTTCGCGTCCGAAGCGTCTCGTCGGCGGAGGCTCTCGAACGCCGCTTCACGGACGATTCGGACCAGAACGGTCCTTCGCCGCTGGCCCGGGTCGTTCTGGAGTCCAGCCCGTCGCGACTTCCCCAGATCCATGTTTGTCGCGTGTGCCTTCCACCGGTGCCGGGTTGCGGCCAGGCTAATTTTCCTGTATCGTTGAACCGTATGGCTACGACAAATAAATCCACTTTCTTTTGGAGCTGCCCGAAATGCGGGCAGACCCTGGAGACCCGCGTGCGGGCGATTGAGGTCGTGTGCAACAACCCCGAGGCGCACAGCTCAACGCCGGTCAGGATGGTGGAGGTCCCCCGCGCGAGGAAGGCCTCCTGACGGGAACCGCCCGACGGTGGCGGATGTCCCGGTGGGCACCCGCCGATGGTGACGGATGTCATACTGCTAGGGGTTGTCACCCTCAAGGGACGGCGATAGTTTCGTCGCGATGGGACACACGACGGGCCGCGGCATAGAGACCAAGTACAGGGCGAGCGCGTTCAAGACGCTCGGCCAGGACGCAAGCGAGAGCGAGTGGGTCAGGGAGCGCGTGGCCAGGTACGAGAGCGACCAGAGGTCCGACCTGCTGGGGTGGGTCATATCAATGATCTCCGAGCACGGCGACTCCGGGGACGGAACGATTGACTGGATAGAGGCCTGGAACGAGGACCCCGACGACCAGTGGAGCATGCAGGCCGAGGCGTCGGCCGAGACGATCCAGGAGGCCGCCGAGCAGATGATGGAGGATTTCTGATGGGTGCGTGGAGCGTGCAGTTCGCCGGCGACTTCTTCGTGACCACGACGACCGTCGAGGCCGAGGACGGGGAGCAGGCCGAGGCAGAGGCCACGAGGCTCCTCTGGAATTACTACGGCTGGGACATGAACCGCACGGCCAACGAGGTCGAGGCGGAGGAGCTGTGAGGAACCTGCTCGTCTTCCTGCCCGCCGTCGGGCTCAGCTGCCTGGTCGGCATGTCGTACATGGTCGGCAAGGAGCACGGCGCGAGGGACGAGAGGAACAGGCAGGCCGTGCGCAGGGCGTACGGGGCCCGCCTCGAGCGGGGGGGAAGCGGACGATGATCGTCGACGTGGAGACCATGCGCTCGAAGCTCCTCGGCCGCAGGGTGCGGCTCGTCGCCACGAACGACCCGTGGACGAGGCTGCGCTCGGGCGAGGAGGGCCTGGTGACCGGCGTGGACTGCACGGGGACCGTGCACGTGCGCTGGGACTCCGGCGGCCACCTCGGGTTGGTGACGGAGGCGGGCGACCGCTTCGTGGTCGTAGGATGACCGGCGGGGGAAAATGAAGAAGGCTGTCAAGATAACGACGGGCGGGGTGATCACGATCTTCGACCTGGGCCTGAACGAGCTCGAGCAGCTCCAACGGGCGGTCGGGGGCTACGTCCAGGCCGTGAACCTGAACGACGAGGTCACGCTCTGGTGCAACGAGGAGGGCAAGATACACGGCCTCCCGCACAACGCCATGGCGCAGAGGCTCTGGGACAGGACCTTCGGGGCGGACACGGACCACATCGTGGGCGACGTCGTGCTGACGGGCCTCGCCGACAACGGCGAGACGGCGGGCCTGACCGACGAGCACCTGAGCGCGTACGTGATCAGGTCATGAGCACGTCGCTCGGCTACGTCGTGAACTCGCTCACCGGGGAATCGGTGCCGCTGGAACGGTGCCTCGTGGTGGTCGGCTCCGGGGAGGGGCGGCCTACGGTGTTCGACAAGCAGAACGGAACCCACTACCAGGCCGACCCCGCGTGGGTCTTCGTGGCGGGCCCGGACGACGCGCCGGCGCACACGATGGGCCACCCGTCCTTCCGCCTCAAGATGATGGGCGAGGCGATGAGGAAGGGGCTGGACCTGGTCGCGCTCTCGAGGATCACGGATTTCATGAAACCAAGGAAGGACGACGAAGATGAATGAGCAGGAGTTGACGCGGGTGGACGACCTGGTCGGCGCGCACGAGATCGCCGAGAGGCTGGGCCGCAGCAGCAGCAAGATAGTGCACACCTGGCACAGGCAGCACGCCGACTTCCCCACGCCCGTCAGGCACCTGTCCATGGGCATCATCTGGGACTGGAAGGAAGTCGAGCAATGGTACGAGAGGTTCAAGGTCAGGAAGGCCGCCAACTGGAGGACCACCGGGCGCATGAGCTACAGGGCCGCGGGCGTCAAGGCGGTGACCGACTGATGGACCTGGTCGCGTTCCTCGCCTTCTGCATGTTCGTGGTGTGGATCTGGACCTAGAAGAGGCTTTGCTGCTCCGCCCCCACCCTGCCGGTCTCGGCGCAGACCCTGTGGGCGTACATGTACAGGTCGCGCGCGCCGATGGCGCCGCTCGTCTTCCCGGACGGGAGCCAGCACTCCACCTTGCGGACGACCCCGGCGGCCTTGACGTCGGGGATTACGATGTCGCAGAAGAAGCACCGGTACTGCACGACGAAACTATAACGCGGAGGGAAAATGGATGAAACGATGAGGATCCACGAGGGCCTGGAGGACCTGGCTGCGCTGCTGCGCGAGAGCTACTGGAAGGGCACGGTCTCGGGCGCCGAGGCGATGAGGGACATATGGGCGGAGTTCGCCGACAACCGCGAGGGCCTGGAGGAGACGGCACGGGACATCAAAGTGACGATTGACGACTTCCACCAGGCGGCGAACATGCTCGCGGAATGGCTGCGGACGAACGGGTTGATGAACACGAGCCCGATGGCGTCGGCGGCGAGCATACGCAAGGAGAAGCTGAAGTTCCCCGAGCACAGCCGCTGAGGACCGGGCCGTTCCTACGCGGACGGCACGCCGTCCTTCATCAACGAATGCCACTCGGTTGACGCGCTCCAGGGATTCCACTCGTCCGCGTAATCGCAGAACTCGTCGCTCATCTCGTTCTTCTCGTCCGAGGCGAACGGGTAGCCGTCGCACTTGCACACGAAGACCGTCAGCCTCTGATCCTTCTGCTCCGGGTCGTGCAGCGTCTTGACGACGTCGGTCGCCCACCTGCGGGCCTCGGCCTCGGCGTCGGGCAGCGAGGCGTCCCACGCGTACCAGTCGCAGTCGTAGCCGGCCGCGGCGCCGTCCGTCTCCAGTTCGTATCCGGCGACCCACACCTCGCGTTTCGCGAAGAGAGGGTTGCTTTCCGAGTTTTCGTAGTTTGTAGTTTTTCGCATGGGGACAATCTATTGACCCGTCTTGCGCCTTGCAACCAACAAGAAGGTGACATCCGCCACCGTCGCGGGTTCACGGCGACCAGGGGTCCGGAACCCGCGAGACGCTCGCCGCCGGTCGTTCGTGAGTCCAGCCCGCCGCGGACGAAACCCAGAAATCCGGGAAAACGACGAAAACGGGGCCGGAGAGCAAAACGCGAAAAAACGGGGCCGCGGAGCGGCCCGCGCGTGCGGCCCCCAGACCGTCCGGAGAGCAAAAACAGGGTTTTGGCGCCGCGCGACCCAGAAGACGGGACTCGCGACCCGCGACGTCGGCTGCCAGGAGGGCCCGGAGCGGCCGTTCTCGAGTCCAGCCCGACGCGGCGCGGGTCACTTACGCGAAAACGCGTTTTCACTTACGCGAAGTCCGGCGGCCCGTCGGCTCGATCTTCGCCGACGCGACGCTCCTGAGTCCAGCCCGTGGCGCGCCCCCCGATGTCAGGCCGAACACCCGAGAAACGGGACCGCGGTGCGGTGCGCCGCGCCTCGTCGCCAGGCTTTTCGACGGTGGCGGATGACGCCGCGCGCTCGTCGGGTAGATCCGGGCCGCGCACGCGCATGCGGGCGGACGATCGCCCGTGACCGCGACGCGACTCGTTCGGGAGTCCAGCGCGTCGCGCCGGGACCGGGGAGCGGCGCCCGTCACCGGGACCGCGGGCGGGACCGCGGAACCCGCCGCGCCGGGCTTGGCATCCCGACGGTGGCGGAAGAGGTCAGCTCATCGAGTGGACTATGTCCAGGATGCGCGACTCGATGGCGTCGCGGAGGTCGCCCCTGCAGTCCTGCTCGACGAGGGTCTCGTCCTCGCCGGGGAAGCGGATGACCGAGGTCATCCGGTCGAGCCCCTCGATAACGATGGTCAGACGCACCCTCCTCTTCTCCGGGTGCTCGGACGGGGCGACGTCGTTCTCGTGCTCGTCCGCGGGAGCGGCCCAGCCGTGGGACACCAGGACGAGGGGACACCCCGACCGGACGGCGGACGCGAACTGATCGTAGGCGATGCCGTCGTAGGGGTTGGGCGCGCAGCCGAGGTAGGCGATGCCGTGGGGCGGGGCGAGGTAGAGGTGGAAGAACCCGGTCTCCCTCTCGGGCTCGATCCCGGCCTCGGTCATCTGCCTGACCAGATCCCTCTCGTGCTCGGGCTCGACCTGGGGACTGACCACCGCGTGGATGATCCCCTCCACAGCCTCCGCGTAGCTCGTGTCGTGCGCCACGGTCAGACGCCGGCACTCTCGGGGACGAGCCCCTCGAAGCAGGCGACCAGGTTGTCCAGGGTGAGCCTCACGCGGCCGAAGTCCGGGCCGTCCCAGACGTGAACCTCCACGTTCGCGCCGTCGTTGCTGTCCCACTTGATGTCGCAGCGCGGGCCTCCGCAGGTGCGGAGAACCTCGACCGATGCGCCGCCCCGGGCGTACCCGCGGACGTCAACCTTCACCGACAGGTCGAGGACGGTCTCCCTCAGCCACAGGCCGAACCAGTCGCCCTCGGCGTCGTCCCGGTCGTCCATCTGCAGCGACTTCAGCGCGTCGGCCGCACCCTCGCCGCCCCCCAGGGCGACGTCCAGGGCGCGGATCTCGTCGGCTATGTGCCGGGCGTACTCCTGGGCCTCGTTCTTCTTGTCCATTCTTCCTCCTTGTCTAGGCAGACAACGCTACCCGGCCACCTTGCGGGTAGCAACCCACAACACTGTGAAGAAAGTCACACAGTTGAATGTTGTAAGCCACAAGGCCCGGGAATAGCGTGGCACTATGAACATTTCAACGATCAAGAGCAGCCTCTCCGCGAGGTACGCCCCCAGCGACGAGATAGCCGTGGCCTGGTGGGACAAGGAATGGTTCGAGCAGATGCTCGGCCGGAAGCTCTCCCGCGACGAGTGGGACGCCGTGCTCTCGGCCGCCGAGAAGGTGCTGGAGTTCTCCGACCTGGGCGACCGGATGACGGACGCCGCGGAGAACACGATCTACGAGCTCGAGCGGCTGGAGACCAACAACAGGAAAACAAGGAAGGGAAGGAAATAATGGGACTCGACCAATACCTCTACGCGAGGAAGCACTTTTCGGGGTACGACTTCTACGGCGAGGACGCCGTGGCGGAGTTCGCCAAGGTGAAGGAGGCGGCCGGGATGTCCGCCGTGAAGTCTGACGGCCGCATCGGCGTCGGCCTCACGGGCGACGTCCAGCTGTGCGTCGCGTACTGGCGCAAGGCCAACGCGATCCACGGGTGGATCGTGAGGAACTTCGCGGGCGGCGTGGACGACTGCCGGCAGCTGTACGTCCCCCGCGAGGGGCTCGCGTCGCTGCTCGAGACCTGCAACAAGCTCCTGGCGACCAAGGACGCCAAGGAAGCGACGGAGGTGCTCCCGCCAACGCCGGGGTTCTTCTTCGGGTCGGACGAGATCGACGAGGGGTACTGGCACGACCTCTCGCACACGGTCTCGCAGCTCAACTCGGTTCTGAACGAGTGGTTCTCGGCCTCCTCGGAGGGTCCGGCCCGGCTCTCGGGGGGCGTGGACTTCTACTACCAGGCGAGCTGGTGACGCGATGGGACGCATCTCGACCGAGGGAATGATCGAGGCCGGCGACGAGCTCGGCCTGCCCAGGCGGCAGCAACTGCTCTGGCATCTGTCGTCCAACCACTACCCGCCGGTCCACCCGGCCTTCGCGGAGACCGCGGAGGAGGCCATCCGTCTCGCCGATCTCGGCGAGTGGGACGCGGAGGTCACGATGCCCAACGGCCTCGTGCGGACCGCGTCGTTCGTGATCGAGGGACTGCACCTCGAGCCGTTCCTGGCAGGGGAAGACATCTAGATGCCGAACCACTGCGACAACACCCTCTGGGTCGTCGGCAGGCCGGCCGAGGTCAAGAAGTTCCTGGAGACCTCCAAGAACCCCGACCACGGCAGGGGGGCGAAATCCGACGACCACCGCGCCTGGCGCATCTTCGAGCGGAACTACCCCTGCCCGCAGGAACTCAGGGACACCAAGGCGGCCCACTACGCGGACGTCGCGGAGCAGGCCGAGCAGGAGAGAGCCGAGCAGGCCAACCTCGAGAAGCACGGCTCGCGGCACTGGTACGACTGGTGCTGCGACAACTGGGGGACGAAGTGGGGCGACTACGACACCCACCTCGTGCACCAGGGACGCAACGGCGCGACGTTCTCCTTCACGACCGCCTGGTCGCCGGGGTCCGCGGGTCTCAGGAAGATCTCCGCCCTCTACCCCGAACTCGCGTTCGTGAACTCCTACGAGGAGAGCGGCTGCGACTTCATCGGCTGCGACGCCTTCTACCGCGGCGAGACGGTTTACTCCGGTTGCGGCGGCCTCCCCGAAGGCCCGGACGACTGGGAGGACGACGAGGCGAACGAGATGTACTACGAGGAGGTCGGCCGGACCCGCGACAAGTGGACGGGCAAGGCCACGGCCAAGCTCGCGAGGAAGTCCCCGTTCCACGGCAAGAAAATGAGGGCGATGACCCTCCCCTAGTCGACGATCGTCCGGTGCCTCTTCGCGTAGGCGAAGTTGTGGATCGAGCAGCAGGGGTTGCGGTTGTACGAGTTCAGCACGACGTCGCAGCCCGGCTCGGCGCACGTCCTGGGGGCGTTGCGGGCGAAGTCGGCGGCGTGCTTCAGCCTGTACCTGCGGTCGCGGTGATACTTCGCCCTGCTTCCCATCGGCGATCCATCCTAGCAGCCGGCCCGGAAGACGCGCCACGCGCGCCGTTCCGAAGTCCAGCGCGCCGCGGTAGGATGGGCGGGCCGCGTGGCCGCACGGCCGAAGCGACAGCACCAAGGCCGGCGTAGCCCAACCGGGAGAGGCGCGAGACTTAAAATCTCGAAAGTGAGAGTTCGATCCTCTCCGCCGGCACCACGCGCGCCGTTCCGGAGTCCAGCGTCGTGCGCGTCGCGCGGATGTCGGATGCCGGAGGGCGCAGGCCGCCCCGGGTCGGGACCGCGGAGCTGAGAATACGAGATCGGGACCGCGGAGCGCCGCGGGACGCGGTCCGGCCGACGGCTTGGAACCCGACGGTGGCGGATGACGCCCGGGCTTACTCGTCGTCCTCGCCCCACTCGTCGTCGAGCTCGTTGAGGCACGCGCCGCAGGTCGTCTCGTCGGGTGCGTACTCCGGCGGCAGCTTGTACCCGCAGCCCTGGTCGCAATATCTCGTGGTCATTGTTCGTTCCCCCTCAGCCGTGCTTCGGGATCTCGTCGAACGTGTCGCCGGGGTTCTCGTCGTTCCACTCGTCGATGTAGTCGCGGTCGTCGTCGTCCGCTTCCTCGTCCTCGTCGGCGAGGCGGCTGGCCCAAAGGCCGCACCTGTTGCGCAGGCTGATGAGCAGCTCGCGGAACTGATCGTGCGTCGTCACCGACGACAGGGCGCCGACCAGGGCCTCCACGGCGTTGTCCTCCCAGGCGAGCCGGGCGAGCGCCGCCAGCTCGTTCTCCTCGGCGGCGCGTCGCATCCGCTGGTCACGGGTCTCTCGCGTGACTGTCTTTTCTTGCATGGCTTCTCCTTCCATAGGACGACCACGCTACCGCCCACCCTTGTGGGTTGCAACCTATAAGGTATGAAAAAGGTCACGAGGTAGGGGGTTGCAACAGACAAGGCGGGGTCGTAGCGTGGGGCCCATGAAAACAAAGTACCCAGAAATAAACATCCCGATGGTCGGGGAGGACGGCAACGCCTTCTCGATCCTCGGCCGCGTCAAGCGGATCATGCGACGCGCCGACCTGCCCGACTCCGAGTGGGACGCGTTCCACGCCGAGGCGACCTCGGGCGACTACGACAACCTGCTCGCGACCGTCATGCGATGGTTCGAGGTGGACCGCGACCTGGACGACGACTACGAGGACGGTGACTACGAATGAGCACGAAGCTTCAGACCGACTACGAGTGGCACGACGCCTACGACCTGGACGAGGGCTGGGCGGCGACCCGCGAGCACGTGGAGGACGCCCTCCTCATCGCGTTCGACGGCTGCCACAAGATCTACCTCGCCATGGACGAGGCCCAGGCGAGGTGGTTCCGGGACAACTACAACGGCCAGGGCTGCGACGACCGCACCTTCGCCGGCTCGCCCGACCAGATGTTCGGCCAGCTCACCGAGTGGTACGGGGAATCCTGCCCGCTCAAGTTCATCAGCGCCGTGTGGACGAACGAGGACGACCCCAACGCGGGTTTCGTCTCGCTCATCGACCAGGGCGCGGACGACCCGAGGGACGAGTACGAGGACGACGAATGACCGCCTACATCGTCCACCTGGGGACGGGAACGATACTCATGGCGAATGACGGCGTGGTCGTCATCGACACGGACGACCTGACCGACGAGGAGCGCGAGGCGCTGGGCGACGAGATGGCCTGGGACAAAGACTTCACGGACATGGCCGAGCAGAAGGGCACGGACATCATGACGGTGATCGGCCACTACACGGGCGAGCGCAAGTGAGCGCGGGCCTGGAACAGCAGCTCAACCTGCGGGAGACGCTCAGGCTCCTCCGCACCGTGGAGCTGCCCCCCGAGAGCCGCTTCTGGTTCGGATCGCCCTGCCGGCGCGTGAGGCAGCTCGACGTGGCGGTGCACATCGTGCTGCCCGAGCTGACCGAGCGGAGGATGCCGGGGCTCAGCCGCTACCTGCGCCGCACGTCGCCCCGCTGGGGCCGGAGCTGGCGCGGATGGTGACCCAGGCGTTCTGGGACGGGCTCGCCAGGGTGGCCGCGTGGCTGTGGGACGCCTGGACGCGGATCGTGCTGACCCTCGCCGACTGGGCGTGGTCGCTGATCGTGGACGGGATAGTCAGGTGACGGCGGCGGATGACGCCCTTAGGGGTTGCAACCGACCAGGTTCGGCGGTAGCGTGCCATGGGAAGACAACAAGCAAGGAGGCCGACATGGCCAAGAAGAAGACAACCAAGAAGAAGACCAAGCCGACGACGTCGACGCACCCGCGCCACGGCGCGAAGCGCGGGGCGCTCTCGAGGCGCGTGAGCGACCTGGAGAACGAGTTCTCCTCGATCATGAGGGCGCTGCAGACCCACACGCAGCCGATCGTCAAGCACAGGACGCCCAACACGTACGTCGCGACCGTCTCGTTCCTGGCCGACCGCAAGCTGACTGCCGAGGAGATCGACAGGCTCGCGTTCGCCATCAGCGTCCAGGTGGAGGATCCCTCCGGCCCCGGCGACGAGAAGCGCGCCGAGTTCTCCACCGCCCAGGTCACGACGATCATCAGGCGCACGCGCAAGTCGCGTCGCCGCGGGAAGTAGGCGCCGTGGGCTACCAAGTCAGCGTCACCGGGATGTCGGTGCGAATCAGGATCGAGGACGAGGACGCCGCCTTCAGGGCGATGGTCAGGTTCAACGAGGAGTGCCCCCCGGAGATGAAGCGGGGCATGTCGCTCGACTACGACGGCACAGGCGAGGAGCGGAGGTGGTTCTCCTGGATGAGGGCCGACTTCTCCGAGTACGACGGTCTCGGACCGATACTCCACGAGATGGGCTTCTCGTACGACCTGGTCGACGGCTGGATCGTCCTCACCAACTGGCACGGCGACAAGCAGGGCCAGGAGGGCCTCCTCATGGAGGCGATCGCCAGCTGGGTCGAGCCGGGATCCCACGTCGAGTGGGTGGGCGAGGACTGCGCGCGGTGGCGCTGGGAGTTCTCGAAGAACGGCATGCGCGTCAGGGAGGCCACGACCGGGTGGTCGTCGCTGAGCTCGACGCCGACGGAGCTGCGCCTGACCGAGGTGGCCAACGCCGCCAGGCTCGGCTCGCTGCTCGCGAAGTCGACGAGCGGGGCGGGCTGATGTTCACGCTGCAATTCCTCGCGTTCTGCGGGTTCATCGTCTGGCTGTGGAGCTGACGGCGGCGGATGATAGGGTGAAATGATGGAAAAAACTCTGAGCAAATCAAGGACGTTCACGGCGGCGGACAAGCGCAAGCACCGCTCGGTCGTGGGCAAGGTGGGCGTGGTCTCGATGGACGGCATCTCGGTGGCGATCAAGGTCGTCGCGGAGCGCTTCAGGTACGGCAGGCTGGACCTCCAGGTCAAGCCGCTGGCCGGCAAGGGCAGCCGTTGGGTCGAGTTCCACAACGTGAGTCTCTCGAAAAGAGGTGAATGATGGAGTTCTGGATCAACGAGACGGCGATAGTGGCCCTGGCGGCCGTCGCCGTGGCAACGATCGTGGCGAGGGCCTGCGTGCGGATTTTCGCGGGCGGAGGAGACGCACAGTAATCCCCTTTTGCGCGTCGTCCCGACCCCGGGGTACCGAAAGGTCCCTCGGGGTCTTTTTTTGCACCGAAACGGCCAATCCCGCGCACCGGATGCGCCCCGCGGCGCGCTCCTGAGTCCAGCCGGCGTCGCGCGGGGTACCGAAGGGGCCCGGCGGCGGCTCCCGGGATACCGAAACGCGCGCTCCTGAGTCCAGCCCCCGGCGCCGACGCGCGGGCGGCGACGATC
>Ga0194133_10004227_pt1 | contig 19543 bp, 18 predicted proteins | sample TA2KigOf40mmetaG_FD_155448 | JGI IMG/M metagenome (GOLD analysis project Ga0194133, IMG submission 155448) | Freshwater microbial communities from Lake Tanganyika, Tanzania - TA2015055 Kigoma Offshore 40m | ecosystem: Environmental > Aquatic > Freshwater > Lake | place: Tanzania: Lake... | reverse complement strand
ATCATAGTCCTAAAAAAGTTAAGTTTGAAGAATAAGTGAGAAAGTCAACTTAAAATTGCTATATACCTCGTAGGCAGACGTTAAAAATTCATGAAGATAAGGCCGCATCAGTTCAGCCCCAGTTTCTGGCAAGTATAAAGATAAAGTAAATGATTTGGTTTTGAATATTTTCAGGTTTTTCTTGTTGACAAATCCTCTATTAAGTTTACCTAATCTTACACCAAAGCAAAAACCTTTTTTATATCCATCAATTTCTAAACATTCGTTTAAGTGAACCACTACATTTACATTCAAATAACATTTTTTGTCTAAAGTGAGTTTATTTTTAAAATCTTTCATTCACTCATGCAATAAAAATTAATTTATCCTTAAATTTCACTTACGTGCAGTTGACCTGTGATCAAAAAGGGTGTAGTCAATGTCTAAAACCAAAAGCTGAAAAAAATAAAAGTTTGACCATAGGAAATATTGCTTCATGAAAATGTGATGCAAAATCGTACTTTTTTCCCTTCTCTTGGACTATTTCGAATATTTATTTCTAAATTAGAAATTCTGTTGGCTACTTTGGCAAGGTACTCTTCACGATGCTCAACCTCAATCCTCTTGGCACACTCCTCCTCAAAATCATTGACGACATCGTCCCCAACACCTTCTGGAACTTCTATTGCTTCCTTGATAGCCTGTGTAGAAATTAAGTTAGATTTTTACAATCCTATGCAAAGTATAAGTATTTTTGACCTGTTCTGATGATCCCATCATCATAATTTTAGTGCCACTTTTCAAGGTGAGGGAGCATAGGGTTAAGTCATCTGTTGCTGGTTTTCCTAAATAAAATTTTACATTATTGTCTTAATTAGCTGCTCTAAAATTTAAAATATGTATCTTGTGGGAAGGTACTGAAACCCCTATACCTTTGAATTTGAGATTTAGAAGCTTTTGCCGTCCAGGTAGTACACTCGTTTTTTCCTCAATCACCTTTTTCAGATCCCCAACTGTGGACGCAACGCATATGTCATCCAGAGGAATCTCCTTCCCGGCCCATTTTATGACTAAATTAATCGTCTCTGACATTTTTGTTCTTCTCTAGTATACTTGAAAAGAAGCAGAAGTCTGATTGCACTGGAATTTAGAGTATTGGGATCCCTTTGTGGTTTCTAATCTTCTTGCTTTTAATTGCTAATTTTCAATCACATACATCCAATATTTCAAGAATCAACCACAACAAACCACCTTTGCGCTAAAAACAAAAACAAAACTTGGTGTCACAGATATTACAAAAATTTACTTCTTCTCAATAGATTTCTATGAAAAGGGCATGAAATTTTCAGCTGTTGATCTGCCATACAAAGTCACACAATATAAAATGCCAGAGTGTCAGACCTAGAAAAAGCCTTAAACACTGAAAACTTATCCAGTCTTTGTTATCCTCTGTTTCTGCCATTTTTCTGTTCTCAAAATTGCTTTATTTGGAAATAAACTCGTTTGGAAAGATTCTTTTTTGTTTGCCTTTTATACCTGTGGAAGACTCTTTTTCTTCACATTTATGTCTATGGTATCGATTTTACTTACATTTTTCATGTTTTTTTTCACGTAAATCCAAATCAGGTGCAGCCTTGCATCAAACGCAGCCGCCATTTCTCGACTTTGACAATAATATTGATCAAATTTCAAAGGAGAACTTGCATCAATATTAAATAAAGCCTCATTTCAAAATAAAGATCAACATTCATGTAGACATCAGGTGAGTAGAATTACAATTTTTCTTTTATAAAAATTGACGTTCATGTCACTTAAAGTACAACTCCTTATAATTTGTTTTTGTATATAAATTTGACTGTTTAAGTATCAAAAGAAAAAAACCATTTTAACCAAATTATCAGAATAAAGTCTTGAAGGTTATATATCTTTTCACAGATTTGTTTTGAAAATGCTTCTGAGGCTCTCGTTTGTGTTGTTATACGTCTCAGATCTTGCTATCACACAATTGACTGTTAGAAGATTTGCACAAATTTCTGACATACACCTGGTAAGAGAGACCTTTCGTGATTGACCACTAACTTGACATGTTCTGATATTTCAACTTCATTCTGTAGGATGTTGAGTACGTGGACGGTGGGGATGTGACAAACTTATGTCACAAAGCAAACACAACATTGGCAGAGACCGAAGGTGGTGCTTCAAAGTATGGTGATTATAGGTAAAAATGATTTAGATGGTAGGATACCATTTTTGGTGGCTGCCAAAGCTTAACTTGATAAAGAGGAGATCGAATGTAGCCATTTTCTTATAGGTGTGACTCCCCAAAAAAACTTTTTCAGTCGTCCATAAAATATCTACGGACCACACTACCAAATCCTGACTTTATCATTTGGAGCGGTGATTCTAGTCCGCACTGGAAGAATGATACTTCCAAAAATTGGGAGAACGTTTACAATAATTTGAAAATTGTAAGAATTTATTCTGAATTGAAAAGTAAGCTTTAAGGCCCCTGCAAAGGTTTTTTTATAATTTGTAGATCACAAAAGAGCTTCATGAAGCATTCCCAAACACAATCATTATTCCTGCCCTTGGGAATCATGATAGCTATCCTGCTGATAACTTTCCAGGTGATTCCACTTGCTCATGGATTGAAAAATGTTATTTTCTTAAGTGTGTCTATTTCGATTTTCTTTCATTCTAGATTCAAAGGTCGATGGCCCTGGTGCTTCAAAAGTTTACTCTGGGTATATTGAAGAAGGTGCACTTGGGGATCTCATCCCTGATCACGATGCAAGAATAACTTTTCTTAAGTGCGGATACTACGTTTTCAAAAAGTCAAACTATGTTGAGGTGAATCATCAATGATTTAAAAAAAGAGAAATCGTATGCCAATAAGTATTTTTTAATTTCAGAACATCACTCAGACTTTTATTGTCTTAAACACAAACTTGTACTACAACAACAAGGCCAAGTAATTACAAATCATCAGTATTAATTATGATACCTTAAAACCATTTAAAACATAAATATGTTTCTCAGCTTTATATGCATGTAATGACGGAGATTTTACCATTTGGGTCTTAGATTAATTATATCATGTTTGTAGGACTGACTTTACGGATCCCTGCGGCCAGTTTCAGTGGTTAAGAGAACAGCTAAAAAATGCATCGGTCGATGAGCGTATTTTTATAGTAGCCCATGTACCTCCAGGGTATTTTGAGTTGGCTGCCTCTTCTCCTTTTTTCAACAACGATAATTTTACGCAAACCTACTTAGATGTAAGTATTTTTGTGATCTAATATGTTGAAACGAACTATATTTTTATGATCATTTTTTAGATTTTAACTGACAAAAAATTTACGAGGAAAATTGTAGCACATTTTTACGGACACACTCACACTGATGCTATTAGGTAAAACAAGGTCCATTTTTGCTGATTAACGGGATTATTCAAACTTCCCTCCGATAGATTTTTTTCATCTGATGGAGCTTATTTTAATGTTGGATTCGTTGCACCTTCTGTCACCCCTCTCATGTTCGAAGGAGGAGTGAATCCGAGTGTTCGAATATACGATTATTCTCCTCAAACTAGAACTATTCTGGATTACGAAACGGTATCACTTTTAAAACTTGATAAAATCTCCTTCAAAAAGATACATTTTAAAATGCTGCCTTTCAAAGAATCTCGTACAAAAATATAACGGTTGGAATTAGCAGGCTTTTACTCTTAAAACCATTTACTGTAGCACTATCTGAACTTGGAAAAGTTGATAGTACCACCATCATCGCGGTATTCGTCCGAGGATCGTACAGAAGATGGGAGTTTGCCTATCCGATCGAAGCGACAAGAAGATCCGATTCATAAACCGGTCGTAAAGAAGATGACTGGGGATAACGACTCATTTGAGGATTTGAAGATTGAGTCAACCACAAATGTGAGAACTTAAGAAAAGCTATGAGAATTTAAAAAAATTAAATTTAAAAAAAATAAACAGCAAATATCCATCCTCTCCACCCAATATTTAAATGAAACTGAAAGTGAGGACGTTACTGCAACATCCTCACCACAAGAAGATACCACACTTGTCTCAACTCTAGATGTGAAGAACTCAGTGGATAATCAGACCACCCCAACCGATTCTGATCCAGGTAATTTTTACCTCATTTCAACTCCTTAAAAGAATTAAAATTTGCTGCTCATATTCTTTAGTTGTTGACTTCTTGGCTCAACAGTGGATATTTGGGTACTCCAAGCGAAAAGAGCTGAATATATCAGACTTGGTAGTTTACGAGATTTTTATGAAACAATCACCATCTCCACTTAAAATCGTAAAATAAATATTTTAGTCTGGACGATCTTTATACAAGACTTACCTTGCAATGAAGAATGACCGTCACGGATCCAAGTTCAAAGTTTTTCATCGTCAAACCTGGGTAATGCACGATCCCGAAAACATGGATTGTAACGAAACATGTCACACAACTTTCATGTGTGCCATGGTGAAGTTTACTACGTGAGTTTTTTTTGCTTGCTTCATCTTTTCATTTTACCTGATTTCAATTCATTATCTAGAGAAAGTTTCTCAAAGTGTATCCAACAATTGTCCATTGCAAAAAATGATACCATTAGCTTAATGTTTACAAAACCAACAAGTCCAGGATACACAAGAATCTCTTTCACGGCAAGGTACTAATAATAATCCTAGTTGATTTAGAAAGGAGCTTAAATTGACCCTAATTATTTTTGTTTAGTACGACAAGGAGTTATCCGTTTGCTTCAAAACCATTCGAGACAGTTGATGATTCGGATGAAGATCCCTCATCCTCCGACTCTGGCGTCGTCAGCGGGATAGCAATCGGTTTTACGTTGATCGTTTTAGTTGCTGTGGGAGCATTCGTCTTTGCTTTTTATCGCCGAACACGTTTGAGCCGTTACAGATCCCAGGAATTTCTTCTCACCGACAGCGTCTTCAGATACGACGGATATTCACAAGTCGACCAACCTTGACAGTTGGGAGGAATTTCTATTTCTGGACCAAGCTCAAAATGCATTCTGTATAAAGACAAACTGATGCTATAAACAATGCAGGTTGTACACAATAGCGACCCCATCACTACAAGCAGCTAGTAAATTTGCAAAAACATTTTAACATACTCAAGAAAAACCTTGTATCTTAGCAAAAAAAAGCAGGACCGAGGAAACAGAACCCCAGTTGACGTCTTTGAAAATCATATCAGCATGAATTGTTCTGTGATATATTCAGCTATTTTTTTAATCACAACACTTTAATCGATTGAATCTCGTAAGATCTGTAAGTTGCGCCCCTTTTGTAGTTGTAAATAGTTTCACTTCTTCGGACATATCATTTATATCTTTTTTTCTACAACACTCAATCGTTTCATTTTAACTTATATCCAATCTGAGCGTCTCGGTTTATGTACGAAAATAAAGGAGGTTGCGTGGACGTGATCAATAAACTTGTTATTGAAGTCTATGCACCATTTTCTTTTTTACGTGGCCGGATGCTGATTTTAGGGTGTGCAGTTTAAATAATAACATAATTTGCTCTGAAAAATACTAAGACGACAGAAACAGTCTATCTTAGCTCATTTTGTTAAAAACAAGATTCGCGGAAATCGCCAATTTTCTAAAACCTTGTTTATCTTAAGATTTATAAATAATTATTTTTCTCTTGCCCTAGACGTTTACACTGACCGGTAGTGATTTCTAAATACTTCAAAAACCTGAAGGTTCCAACACGATTCTCAATCAAATTATAGAAACACTTTTGGGTGGTTCATTTTGTGACAAGAAACTGATATTTTGTAAGTGTAAGCGATGTCTGGAAAACTACTACTTGCTGCTTTGCTAGCTTTTTCTGCAGCCGCCGGGTGCCACGGTGAGTATTGAACTTTAAAAGCGGTTATAATTATAGATTTGTCCCATTGCGGCCAACAAATTGCAAACTAAATGTTTCCTTGTTTGTGGGGTGTGGGTTTTTGTTTTGAAAGTCGTTTGATTGTTTTATGTTGTTGTTCAAACTTTTCCCTGAGGCTTAAGTTTTTGTCTTTGTCTTTGACACATTGTGCAGCGTTTCCTGGTTCTGGGTCTCTCGAGGCTGTTTTGAAGTCTCAGGTCCATCCTGTTGTTGAGGAACTCGCTAGAAATGCCATACATAGCAGAATCGAATCCCTCCTGACAGCTGACCAGGGAAAGAATTCAGACACAATCGAAGAAATGGTGGCAACACTAGAGAAAAATTTTCACCGTCAAAAAGCTTTCGGTCTCGAGGTGGACAATGATTTTGAAGAGGCAAAAGAAAGCGACGGCCAAAGTGGTATCTGAATTGATCCTTTTCACGTCCAAAGGAATAGTCGAGTGTTCAAAAGTCTCCCATTTCTTTTCAAGGTTATTGGGTTATCATACCCCATCCTGATGACATTGACGTTAGTGAGTCCATCCACGAGCATAGTACGACTGAACCTGAAATGTCAACAATCACTCTGAGCTGAAACTATCAGTTTTGTTCGTACGGTTTGACATGAAGTTCTTCATTCCATCTGAATTTCAATTTCAAAAGTGGTGTTAAAAAAAATCTGTTTTCGAAACAGAGCCGTCACTGGTGCGTGTTTAAAACTTTCCCACCCAAAGTCCTTCTTTTCTGCAAGCTTTTTACACAAAAAAAACTGGAAAAGTTTTCAGACGTATTGAAAAAAAAATTGTTTTTCTCTGCTCAGATTCTCAAAACAATTTGTCCTTGTGCTTTTGAACAAATCCATTGTGAATAAAATGATTTTCTTTTTTTATTGGCCATTTCATGTTCAATTACTATCCAACCCAGTTTGGGAGAAATGTTTGTGTTGAAGTGAAGTGCAAATGTTCGTTTCTGTAACCTTAGAATGCACTAAACGTTCCAAGAGCCACTCCCATTCCTACAGGTGTGATCGAGTTAATTTGTTTGTGCTTTTTTGAAATGGTGATACAAAATTCTTATCAATTTACATTAAAGGGTCTTCTTTGGTAATTGTTATCACTTCTTCGTGTAAACCGTTGCGATTGGAAAAGCGATTTTTCATTTTCAGGTTGCTCATTGTTCTGATTCAAGTTGTAAGTGCTTTTGACAAGACATTATTGCATGGATGAAGTCAGTTTTTACGAACTGGCTTTCTGAGATGTACGGACAGTTTGGACTCAGGTCGCTTATTTATGACAAAAAGGACACACAAAGTTGTAAGTTTTTTTCTACTAAAGGATAGATTTGTTCTTCAAACATTGAATGTCATTTTAGTACAGCAGTGCTCATCTCTGACTCATAACATCGAGAAGAATGTCTAGGTAAACACAAATAAGTGCTGAAAAAGTTTTATCTCTTAAATAACCTCTGCGATTATCCTTTTATTAGGTCATTTCGTCGTCTTTTCAAAACGTGTGGGTACAGCTCAACCCAGCATTTGGAACCCATGTCAGAAGAGACGACATCAGAACAGTTTGTTGTTGCCAATGAGTCAGGAAGTGAATTCGAAGTACAAAAAATATTTCTTTGCAAAATAAAAAAGTTTGGTATTTTAAATGATCAAAGTATTTTAGACCCTGCATAATCAGTCGCGATATGATTCTGGTAGTACTTTAGTGTGTTGCAAAAGCCAAGGTTTGCGTGACAATCAAGTAAGTTTTGAAGTGGTTTAAAATTTGATTGTTTATGTTGTTCACGAGTTTATCTTCCCAGATGGACTTGTGCCCGAAAATTTGGTGTGATATTTGTTGTGAAGAAGATGAGCATGAAGAATCACGGTTACCTTTTTTGACAATTTGCTGGAGGTTCTTCTTCGTGGCCACATGCTTTCCATTGTGTTACTGCTGCTATGTGACTAGAAGTTCTAGAAGGGTCAAACGTCGAGACAACCATAGATGGAGGATAAACAAGAATCTCGATGAAAACTTGAGAGGTTCGAAGGTTAGACCTTTTTTGAATTTTTCAGCCCATCATTGGTCAAAACTCGAACATGTTTCACCAAGAGTTCTCAAATTTGATTTATTTTAGAGGAATTCCAAAAGCTCCACCTTTGCCACAAACCATGTCAAAGTTAACATAATCATTCTCCAGTCCGACTCGAGTAAAGTGTTTCAAGTAATCACACAATGTGTTTTTTCTTAAAGAAAATGGGTTTATTTCAAATTCTTATTACAGACCAATTGGTGTGGAGAAGATGAGAACGATTGGAAAGACATTAATCGATTGTCAAGCAACATAAAGTTGAGAAAAAAATCTCACCAGACACAGTCTGTAAGTCAATTTTTTTTCGAAGGTGGTTCATATTGTGAAAGTTTCATATCCTGTCTGCTCGTATAGGAAGATACTAGCAACTATGCTCCTGCATTGGCTAGAGTTGAGGAAGTCAGCGAAAATCCCCTGATACCCCACATTGAGGTCACAGCACCAAATGGAAAGAAATTGTCTGCTAATCAAAGATGGTAAATTATGATCTTTTCATTAAGCCAAGTTGCCAAATAATCTGGCAGTTTTTCTTTAGGTCTCGTGTTGGCAATGCAGTGGCCAAGCTTGCTACTACATTTAGAAGCTCTAAAGTTGTAGAAGAGAGAATAGTTAATGACAATTCTGGTGATTGTGCTGTTCAAAGTGAGGGCCTGGAGTAAGATGCATAATTATAAATTTAGTTTCAATTATCTCATATTATTTTTTGTTAACAGCGTGAAACCTTCTCTTCGTTCATCATCATTAAGTGCAGGGTCCCTTTATTATAGTTTTGAAGATGAAGCGAATGAAAATACCGACTACCTTGCCACCGATAATCTGGTCCACTTGAAGTCTATGGGAAAAAGGTCATTATAAAAATGGCGAAATAAAGTGAAAGCAAAATAAACTTAATTTGTCCTCTATATTTTTAGACGAGTTTATTTAAAAGACATTGATATGCACTTTGTCATGTCATTTTTCGACGAAGATTCTGTGAACGAGTGGAGCGGTGCAAATATACGTGTTGTAGAAGAACCCCCAAACTTCGACATAGTTTTAGTTGCTGTCAAAGAGGTGATAAGAAAATTACTCACGTATTTAGGTTGAAATTGTCCAGACCTAATATTTTTTTTCATAGGGCAGTGTAACTGAAATCTGTGATATTCTTGACATGTCCACTGGGCTTATGAGCCATTTATCAGCTTATTGGCGAGGCTTCTTCCCTCTACTGCTTATGCGGATCAATCCTGAAAATGTGTCAGATGAAGTGAGTTGTAGACGGAAAACTTTCCAATATTAAAATAATACAAAGGCAATGTTTGCGTTTTAGAACCACGAGTTCAACAATGAAATCAAGAAGTTGAGCAAGTATTTTAATGAAGTCTACACCGTCAAGTTTTCACAACAACACATTGATAACCAAGTAAAATGTGGGCACATCACTTGCCCTGTTTAAGTTTTGTGTAAATTTGTGGTTTTTTAAAAATGTATAATTTTTCAGCATGTTCTTATCGATGAATGCATCGGAAGGCTTTTCATGCATTCAAGAATATTTCAGTGTCCACGTTTCTATGCGAAAAATAGGCTGACAATGAACCAATGTTCCGGTGGATGTGGGCTTTCGACAAGCCAAGCTTGATTTTATTTTGAGCCGATTTTCTTCAAAATTTAGAGCTTATAAAGTGATTGAGTACCCATACCAAACTGGACATTTAAAGTGTTGTTGGTGTGCATTTTAATTGTAATGTCGTTCCATTTCTCTTATTTTATGTATTCATGCCTGAAAAGAAATCATTTTCGTCCTTAACATGGGTTCATTTTATTTTTGTTGATTTTAATTGGGTGTTTGCAATTTGTTGTACCGTTGTAAAAATATTTTCTGTTCAAAACCGAGTAATTTAAACTAATGATTATTCTTTCGTTCAGCCTCGTCCAAGTGTGAAAGTCCCAAGGTGACAGCGACCTCGTACACACCCTCTGATGCTCAGGTATGTATTGAAACTTTGCCCGTGTTTAAGGCCACGAAACTCATCATCTTCTCTAGGTCTTGACCCACATCCCGTTCATTGCCGAGTTTAGCCTTGCCTGTGCCAATGGAGCAGGAAATGTGCTACTCTATGCCAACGTCAACGGCGTGCTTCTCCCAGTTCCTAGGTCTCAAGATGGAACCAAGTACCAGGTGGATTTATTTTATTTCTTTAATTATGTCTAAGATGTTAATTTGATCATTCTGACCGAACCAGGTAAGCTGGACAAAAGAGTTGAAGGAAGCAAAGACTGGCGACCACGACGTCCACTTGTACGATGAGGAGGGATACTCTGCAGTAAAGAGAGTCGTGGAGCGAGGAGACGACCCTTCCACCGTAAAGCCCCTGGTCACCATTGTTGTAAACTATCCAGTAAGAGCAGTCAAAGTCACTTGCTCTCGTGAACTAATAACCTTTTTTTCATTTCAGGGTGCGTACAAGGGACCCTGGATCAACTCTGAACACTTGGCTCTAATTCTCTCTTTGTTGGTTTTTTACGTGGCTTTCACTTCAAGGTCCAAACTTTTAGCCTGAGAATTCCCTTGAAGAATGAAAATCCGAAGCAACTCTGTATGATTTCCAAAACTCTCGTGTCAAAAGCCAGACAGCTTTTCTTTCGGCCCGGACGCTTTCCCATTCGTGTTTTAATTATGGAAAAGCTGAAAGTTTCTCCCAAACTTTTTTGGTCGTCAAATCTTTTTTATTTACTCTACTTGTCCGAAAACTTCCTCTATCTCTTAGGCCTTCACCTAAAAATATTTTTCTTTCCTCTCCTATCCCAAACCTTTTAAGACAAAAAAATTTTCTTCGGTCTTTCTCAAGTAAATTAATTCCAAATAGTCAACTTTTTTTTGTTTCAAAAAAATGGGAGGATTAAATGGGAAGAATTACAGCAAGACTGATATATATTATCAGGAGGATAAGATTTTTCTTTATCCTTATCAGTGATTTGTTTTTACACAATTTTCTTGAAAATCAAGAATAGAGTTGCCAGCTTGACGCAGGTAAATCAACGTGTTCGAGCGCGTTCGCATCTCTGACACGTGGAGGCTGACGCAAGAGCAGCGCCCACGTGCCACGCCCAGATCACGTCGGTAAGCCTGCCTTTTGGCAGATGTTGTAGAAAATGGCTCTCCTCTTTTCGAAACTGCACTAAAACTCGAAAATCTCACCAAAACATTAAGAAACGGCGATAATTTCTCACTGTGAAAAACGAGACGAAATCTTTTCCTTGACTTGCCCGAGGCATCTATATGTAATAAAAGTTACACGGCTAGCCCAAACAAGATCAACTTTTCGTTTTATGACCGGCCATGTTGATCCAAAGTTCACGTTTCTTTGATAGAGAGAAAGAAATTTAGTTGACAATTTTTCAAGTGTTCAGTTAAAAGTGAATCACATTAAGTAGGACAACTGTTTTTTTTGAAGGGTTTGACAGTTGGAACTTTTGTTTCTAGCTGACTCAACAAATAATGCATTCGCCATCCCATCCATTTAGAAACAGGCCTTGGACCAATCCTAGCAGCAGGTAAGACAGCCCAATGTCACAATTTAATTAATAATAATAATGGATTTATATATAGTCCTGCCTCTGCCGTGGCTGCTGCTGCTGGGGGTGGGGGTGGAGGAGGAGGGTCCAACACCTTCGTCAAGGGAATCGTAGCAGGGGGGATCACAGGAGGGATAGAAATTTGCATCACCTACCCAACCGAATATGTGAAAACTCAATTACAACTCGATGAAAAAGCTGGCAAGTACAAAGGGATTCTGGATTGTGCCAAAAAGGTGAGCCCTAAAGACCTGGCCCCAATCCTGTCCAATTCCTAGAGTGTCTTTAGTTCTTAGACTGTTCAAGAGAGGGGTGTCAAAGGTCTTTACAGGGGTCTGTCCGTCCTCATTTACGGCTCCATTCCAAAATCTGCCGTGCGGTTTGGCACTTTTGAACAATTCAAAAAGCATTTGGTTGACGAGAGAGGAAATTTGTCGCCCACAAACAGGTATCCTAAACCCTGATTCCAAGCGTAAGGTCCCAAAAGACTTCTTTATGAATTACAATCAGGATGTTGGCCGGTCTTGGGGCTGGCGTCTGCGAAGCCATTTTTGCCGTGACCCCGATGGAAACGGTCAAGGTTAAATTTATCAATGACCAGAGGTCGGCCCAACCTCGCTATAGAGGATTCGCCCACGGGGTGTCCCACATCGTCAAAGAACAGGGTCTCAGGGGAGTTTATCAAGGTAAAACAGGACACTTTTTTAGATGCAAAAAAAATTCGCACTCGAATCTTCCTTCCAGGTCTAACTGCAACCATATTAAAGCAGGGTAGTAACCAGGCCATCAGATTTTTCGTGATGGAATCCTGTAAAGATTGGTACCGCCAGGGCGATCCCAAGAAGCCCGTTCCCAAGTGGATGGTTGGCCTATTTGGTGGTTTTGCTGGTGCCTGTTCTGTGTTTGGCAATACCCCGCTGGATGTGGTGAAAACCCGAATGCAAGGCCTGGAAGCACACAAATACAAAAACACAGTGGATTGTGCAAGACAAATTCTTGTGAATGAAGGACCACGGTTTGTTAAAAGAGTAGAGGTACCCTGAAACATATCCCGGTTGAAATTCTGTTGATTGCTTCCTTTCAGAGCATTTTATAAGGGCACCATTCCTCGCATGTCTCGGGTTTGCCTGGACGTTGCCATCACCTTCATGATCTATGACAGCTTTATGGACTTGTTCAATAAGGTCTGGCCTTAAACAACAGCCTTAAATGTAGTCAAACCCATTCAGGGTTTTCTTTTTTTAATTTCTAGTTGACATTTTGAAATTGTGTATTTTTTCATCCTTTGTTTGAAAAGAAAGTATTTATATTGTTCAATACAAATAATCAAATTGTTTTGCACAATCAATAAAATTATTATTATTATTACTTTTGCTGAAAATGTGGGTCTGTCCTCAACGAGGTGGAAATGAGCCACACTAACGGCAGCCTGTTTGGTAATGACCTGATGTAGGTGGGAATATGAGAATGTTTTTGCTTACCTTGGAAAAAAGGGGCCCTCAGCCAGAGCAACCCTTTAGACTGGGGCCTTCATTCTACCCCAGGAGAGGATACACCTTGACTGAGAAGAAAGAACCAAAGTCTAGTGCCAGATCTAGGCCCACTCAACATGAGAAGGGGTAGTAGCTTCATAGGTCAGGTCTGGACCTTGGGTGAGAGCCTTTGTGTTTTGTCCGAGGAAAATAGGCGGGCTCTCTGTCAGGGTAACCCTATTCACTGGGACACTAGCCCACCCAGCCCCTAGAACTGACACGAGGGGGAGAGAAAAGTAATAGTTTGAATTATGATAACTTAATAAGTATTTTTACAAAGTGATAAATGCAACCTGGCTTTTTTAGACCCGATTCAAAGGGATTTTTTTAACCTAAGGGGTAAAAAATTGAGAAATTTTGGCAATTTTTTTTGTGAAAATGTTCCCAGGTTGCAAAAACAAGAGGTTTTGCCCGAAAAAAATTCTCCCAACTTCCTTTTTTCACCAATTTGTTTAGTATTTTTTCCTTAAAATTATTGTCTACTAGCCAACCGGGCCCCGGCTCTGCCCGGAAAATTAACTAAATAGTATAAGGGTACCCATCTGAACATTTTACGTTACACAAAGTTTCCTCTCCCGTGACCCATTTGGATATTGGAGTTTGGGATATACCGGGGTCCATGGGTCGAGTTGGCGGGGTCATACTTGTGTTAAGAACCTTCCTCGAGTTGGTAAGGAGGTCTGTGCAAAATTTGGTGGAGATTGGTCTGGCGGTTCGGGCGTGAAAAGGGTACAAAGGTACAAACAGTCACTTTTATATATATAGACTAGCCAACCGGGCCCCGGCGCTGCCCGGGAAAAATTTAATGAGTTTACATTAACCATCTGGACATTTTATGTTACACAAAGTTTTCACTCCCTTGACCTGTTTAGGTTTTGGAGTTTGGGGTACCCTGGGGTCCAGGGGTAGGGTTGGCGGGGTCATGCTAGTGTTAAGAACCTTCCCCGAGTTGTTGGGGAGGTCTATGCAAAATTTGGTGGAGATTGGTCCGGCGGTTTGGGCTTGAAAAGGGTACATAGGTAAATAGGTACAGTCACTTATATATATAGATAATCTGTCCAAATCTAACACTGCAGGGATCACCCTAACCCTGTTGGGTTCGCGGTCAGGGTCGCAGTAAGGTTTGAAAATAATGAAAAATCACTTGCGAAACAATGAAATAATTGGCTCTGAACTCGACCCCGATTAGGGTCAACCCTGTAGGATTAGGTAAGGTTATATAGTCAATATTTTTTTACTTTATATATTTTCAGCTCATTTTTTTCTCTTCTATCGGTTGGGTTGATTTTCCCTCGATTTTTACTGGATTCCTTCTTTTTCTGGCGAGGAATATAGAATAAAAGGGATAAAAAATTGCAGGAAACACATGGAACTAACAGAAAACTTTAGGAAACGTCAGAAAGACAAGAAATTTTAAGGCTGGAATCACAAGGTTTTCGCAGAAATCATGAGGTAAACTTGGAATTTACAGATCTATTTGCTGAAAAGCTAAAGTTAATTTTATAGCTTATCCGGATTGAGCTTCTGCCTGGCAAGCTACGAGTTTCGAGGTTAATACGGTCGCCATTTGAGTATTCGGCCAGATTAGACCTATAGGATAACGGTGCGACAGTGCCATCTTGGTTAATGCTGGACGGAACTGTCGGATTTTAACCCCTCGTGAAGATGGCAGCGAAGGTGAAAGATTTTAGACGTCATGCTGGGGGCAAAAGAGTTCAAAGATCATAAACACGGCCAGGTCAAGGCCTTCACAGAAATTTTTTCCCTTACAGGTATCTCTTTTCCTTGCGACCCTAGCCCTGGGAGGGCAAGTCTCGAGCACCTTTGTGACTCTTGAAGATTTCGGTCGGTGCCCACAGGTACTGGCAAAGTCTGAAGCTGTCTGTGCAGGTCTTATATCCGATTGCTGGTCTCCTGGTCAGGTATTAAGAGACAGGTGTCTACGGATAGGGTTTTGTGTAACTTAGCTCTTTTTTTCTTCAAGCTGGACCTCGAGTGCCGAGGGGGAAAAGGAAGGTGTTGCTTTAACGGTTGCATCTACACGTGCGATTACTCAGACTCGTGTGAGACGGTCTTGGAAACAATGTTTGAAAATGTCACAAACACGGTGTGCACACTTGAGGATCCGGTGAGTTTTGTTTTAAGTTAGCAACTGTTTCAAAATCTCACATTTGGTGTATGCTGTAGGACCCTGTCTGCAACATTTCACACAAAGAAAAGTGTGCGACCAAGTGTGAAACAATGGAGGAAGTTGTCACTGCCCCCGTTGAGAGCATCATATGCACCCATATAATGGAGTCTGTATGTAAGGAAGTTGCCGCCGAACAATGTGTTCCTCTAGCACAGATTGACCCTGAAGATCAGCAGTGTCCTGTCACATTTCTTTTGGGAGGTGAGCGGTCTTTTGTAAAGGCAAAAAGAGTTTGGTAATTTTGAGTTGTCTTTAGAGAATGAATGCAAAGGGCAGCCACCCTCGGATTGCTGGAGACCGGGTTCGACCGATGTGGATTGTGAAGCGGACGGGGGGTACGGCTTGTGTTGCTTTAACGGCTGCTTCAATAGATGCCTCAAAGATCAGCAATGCCAGAACGTTACGAAAAATGTGTGCTTTGAAAAGCCCTCTGAAGTTTGTGAAGGTGAGATTTGTTGGTCCTCTTTGCTCTTGATTGTTGATGTTTTTTTCGTTTTTGAAGAGGTGTCGAAATACGGATGTAATCCTATGGTGATGACCATGACTGTTCCCGTTAAAATCGAGTCATGCTCCTATTCTGAAAAGGTTTGTGCCACTAAACTGTCAGAGGTTTGTCAAGATTTCCCTACTGAAAAGTGTGAAGTTGTGACCTTCGAGGCGTGCTCATCTCATCTTGTTCCTTTCAATGAAACCACTTTAGAGCTAGTATGTAACCAAAGTAATTTTGGCTTTCAACAAGATCTGTTCCCTCATTTTTATTACCCTAGGTGTGTCACAATCAAACTGTTTCCAAATGCAATGTTACTATTGAGGAGGTTTGCACTGGTTCAAAAGTCAATTCTTATGTGGGATATGAGTGTAAAAAAGTCCCCAAGGAGTCTTGCTTCCCAAGCTTAGTGACTGAATGTGTCACAGTAAGTAAAACTTTTACTAAAGAAAAGGCAGAGACCATCTGCAAACAAGAGGAACGACCTGTCTGCCACCCAGAGACTAATTTTGAGTGTAGAAAGGTAAATTTGACAAGTGATTCAAATTTTTTATCATTTTGATTTTGATCAATGATTCAGATTGAAGTTGAGAAGTGCTATGATGGTAACACGGTTTGTAACACTGTCGAGACAAACAGAACTGTAGACTTGACCTTTAACGTGTGCATGGTATGGAGAATTTATTAGTAACTTTGTTCTCTCTAACCTCTTTAAAAGTTCATCCTTTACTTGTTTTTAGACGATCAATGAGACAATCTGCAACACTGTTCAAGAAACTTTCTGTCAAGACGTGGCAGAGATTATATGTCCAGGTACATGAAATGTGTCCTGTCAGTGGGACTTTTTTAAATTAACAGGATATTTAACTGACTCCCTAGAATGCAAGAAAAAAGTACATTTGAGTACAGAGTGCGAAAACATACCCAAGGAAGTTTGTGAAAAGGAAGTGAAGCATGAAACGAGGGTGGTGCCCAAGGAGGTGAACAGATTATTGAAAATCGCCTTTCTAGATTGATCGTTGGATTTTTCATTTCAATTTTAGGTCTGCTCGAAAACATGTGTTCCTGAAATGACAAAGGAATGTCGACTTCCTGAGCCTCGAGAGGTGTGTAGGCAAGAAACTAAAACTGTTTCCTACACAGTTCCAATCTACAAGTGCTGAAACGTGGCTTTTAACAATTGACCATTGAAATAATGAGTTCTATTATTTCCTTTTCATATTATTCTGTATTTTGCTTTATACAGATAATTTTAAGAATATAGAATGAAAACGTGGAAGATCATATTGTGATGAGAAAAGGAAAAAGTGAATGACTTGGGGGGGCTTCCTCTGAGGTCTGTCCAAGTTTAGGGCTACCAGTGTCCAAATTACAATTTTTTTCTATCGTTCAGATTCTTCAAGATAAAAATGACTAAATAGCAGCTCGAACAATGAACCTTTTTCTATAAAGATTCAAAAAATCTCTTTTTATAAACTTTTTGCAAAAAAATAAGTTTTCACTAATGGCTTCTCATTTTTTCTCCATGACTTTAAAGATGAGCACTAGCACTCCCCTAATAGATAGTGGGGGGCATCTTAGAACCCCACCTCGGGGTCATAGGATGGTCCCGAAAAGCGATCACTCGCCCAGGGCTGGACGGCATAATTCTCGTAAGGTTGCCCATTAGCTTCATGATCATACAGGTAACCCCGCTAATTTGGTAATAGAACCCGATAGAAGACAAAGCAGCCCCACCCAAGCCCTCACCCCTAGCATCCTGCACTGGGACTAGGACCATGTTTTAAGATAGCGTGGCCTACCCGCAGGTGCCCCTGCCCACCTCACCCCTATCAGCTTGATCTCGGGAAAACACTGGTACGCTCCAACCCAGGGAACCGGCCGATGGCCGACAGTGAGGTAATGGTTTCTACGAAACCCATTCTTGCAACCCCCGATGCGACAACCTTCCCGTCTGAAGGTTGGCGCCTGGTGCACACACCCTCTAGAAAAACGCAATCAATGGGTAGTATATTTGGGGATTAAAAGAACCCCGCTACACAGGTCACTTCCTATGCTGGAGCAGGCAGGATTCCAACTGACATTCCCCACACCCCTTCCTCTGCTGGCAAGATCTGATATCGGATAGCCGCTCTCCCGTCAGGCGGTGGCGGCAGTGGAGAGTTCAAACAAACAAACAAACCAACGAGAGAGGCGGGAAAAGTCTGTCATTTGTAAGAATAAAAAGTAAAAACAAATATATTAAAAAATCAGCTTGTTTAATAATTAAGTCATATATCTGAGAAGCGAAATGGCAAGTGTAAAACAGATTATTGAAAGTTTCGAAGACCTGGGATTCTGTTTAGAAGATCCTAAAGCTATTGATCGTCTGGTAATAAAGCCTTGCTAAACCTACTTCATATTTTTTCTAGTAACTTCAGTTTTGATTTGTATAAGGTTGCTCTATGTGATATCTACAATGTGGACGAGGCTAAGCTCTCTTACGAGTATCTTGCATTTGCTTCTCAAAAGAAAGTCACCTCAGCACAACCAACAGTTTCCATTTTGGAAAGTTTCGAAAAAGACCTCATCAAGTCAATTTCTAATGCCAAATCATCAAGATCTGCTCTCGAAAGCATAAACTCTGGGAATGTTTACGATGCATCAACTTTGCCAATTCTCAATACATCTGTAAGTCTTTTGGCTCATAAATTGTCAGAGATTAATTACAGTATTTGATTACATTTAACTCAAACTGCAGGATAGTACAGACTTTGATGAGAGTGCAATCAGTTTTTATGGAACTCCAGTTGGAAAAGGGCTTTCGGTAGGCAGAATTATTTTTTTTCACTGTGAAGATAACATTTTGAAGCTTGCCTCTCGTAGAACTCTAAACGTCAGATAACCCCTGACAATTCTATGTCAAACAAACGACATGCCAATGCTAGTTTGACTTTTGGTTCACCTGCCTCATTTTCACCCACAAGCTTCAAGGCAAATACACCGAGCGCAGGATCAGATTATTCAAGTAGGAAGAACAAGGGCCAAGTTGTGGTAAACTTTTAAAATCAATACCTATTTGCGTTGTACAGTCGATTAGAATTTTTTTTACAAAATTTTTGTAACAGATTCGTTATGAGGGGAACCAGTTGGCAACAGTAGGCTCTATCATGCCCTCTAATTTCTGGAAGGGAGACTCTTCATTTACTGCAAAGTATGGCGAATATCCATCACATGAATATTTAACTGTGCATTAACCCTGTAATGTTTTTGATACAATTCAAATTTGTCCATTTCAGTGTGTCAAATTTTTTCTCAAAAAAGATTTGCCCATCCACCTATGATTACATGTTTGAAACTCTAAGGGCCAAGGCAGGAGTAATGGTTTGTAAACTAAGATCAAATAATTTGAGACGCCGAGAGATCGATTTGATTCATTACAATTTTAGGACGAAACAATTTGCCGAATTGGAGATATCTTGACAGACAAATACTGGAAACCTGAGAATGGTCAAGAAGAAACGCCAAGTAAAGCAGCCGAACTAAATTGCTCAATGTTTTACGGAAATTGCAGTTTTTGAATTATCTTTATTTTTATCTTTAGATGAGCCAATAGACTTCTGTTTTGTTCAACCACAACCGTTTCTAACAATTGGACGTATTTGTTGCGACGCTGCAGAGGGACGACTTAACTCTAAGTCGGTAGTTTTGCAAGGAAGTCAGGTATTGTTTAGGTTAAGGCTTCTCAAAAATACAAGATGAACTGATATACCTTTTTTTACAATTCAAGGATCTCACGAGGGGGTGCTCACTTCCTCTTGAG
>Ga0194133_10004225_pt1 | contig 19547 bp, 25 predicted proteins | sample TA2KigOf40mmetaG_FD_155448 | JGI IMG/M metagenome (GOLD analysis project Ga0194133, IMG submission 155448) | Freshwater microbial communities from Lake Tanganyika, Tanzania - TA2015055 Kigoma Offshore 40m | ecosystem: Environmental > Aquatic > Freshwater > Lake | place: Tanzania: Lake... | reverse complement strand
TACTATTCTGGCATTCTAACTCTTGCTCAGCGTCCAGTGGTTGTGGTTAGATTTTATGACGAAATAGACGTGCCTTTTTATATGAGTTCTGGCCGTGGCGGAAAAACAAGCGTTACGCCAGGTAGATGGTATCCATTTTGGGGTATTGGTCGCGACGGTTGGTTTAATAAGACAACAGAACGTGACATCAATAACTTTTATGGCATACCAGAATTGCGAGTTGCCGCTTCGCGCCTAGATGAAATTCTGCCTGAATCTTCGATGCCGAAATCGAACATAAAGTGGAACAACGGTGACCTTGACTGGATGCCAAGGGAAAAGATGTCAATTACGGAAAGACAAAAACGACTCAGGGCAGCACAAAGAGCGATTCGCGAAGCAGACGAGCTAAATCCGCCAGACCCTAAAGTTAGTGCAGCAAGACAAGAATCTAGGAGATTTATTGGATTCCCAGTAAAAAAGTCACTAACTCCTGTCATAAATGGTCGACGTAGTGTCATTGATAGGAGCGGCAATTCATCATCTTTGACCAAGAGCATCGCAGCCACACGACAGAGATTTAAAGACACGCGAGATGAAATTCTTAGGATAGCAATTCCTGATAATACATTGAGACAACGCGGTGCATCAAATGAATGGGCAAAACGCATCGTCAGGGACATGCCTGATGGCGTCTTCGACCCCGCTATTTCTGGAAAGATGAGCCTGCCAAGAAAAAATTGGTCGAACAGAGATTTTTACAAGGACTTAGAGGCCAACAAAAATGATTCGCTTGAAACTCTCAAGAAAAAATATCGGGAAATAGTTAAGCGCTTTCATCCAGACAAAAACAAAAATGACGCGGCCGCCGCTGCACGTTTTAGGGCTGCAGCAGAAGCATGGGAGATTCTTTCAGATGCAGAAAAACGAAGTGACTATGACAATAACTTCTATCCAGAAATAGAACGTCGCAACCAACAAGGTCAGGCAGGGGGAACAGGGGGAAGGCGATTCCCATTTGGATTTACTTCACAGAGAAATCAAAATGAACAAAATGCCGAATCAGAACAAACCAGACGACCAAGCCCTCCCCCACCTCGTCCACCGGCACGAAACCCACGAAGTGGAGCCAATTTGCCGCCGCTAGACAAAACCCTAAGTGACAGAATCGGTTTTGTTCCGCCAACAATTGTTCATGACCCGAACCTATGGGACTCAATGCGCAATCATATACCAGCAAAACCGACAGATGGAATAGATGTTCCCAACACATTCGGCAAAGGCACAACGAGAGTTACGGACGAACGATTCTTTGACTTGTACACAAAAGTTGCAGTTGGTATGTCTAATGCTGTAAAACAACAAAGAAAACCAGGAGAGCCGAAGCGTTTCATTTCTGTTGGTGGAGCCCCAGGAAGTGGCAAATCAACAATGCGCAAAACAGGCGAGGCAAATATTCCTGACGTAAACTCCGCCGTGCATGTTGACGCTGACGAAATCAAGACAATCATTCCAGAAGCTATTGCCGCCCATGCCGCCGGAGACACCGAATGGGCGACGGTTGTCCACGAGGAATCGCGCGCGATTGCGGACATGGCTCTCCGGGTGGCGCTTGATAGAGACATAGACGTTGTTTACGACTCAACAGGGCAGTACAACAGGGGCTTCGGAACACTTCAAGCAGCAAAAGCAAAGGGTTATGAAATTATTGCACACTATGTTGTTGCACCCGAAGAAATTCTCCAAGACAGGGTTGTTGCAAGACGGTTGCAAGACCCTCGAACGATGCCACCACACATTATTTCTGCAACCATGGCTAAAAATTTCGAAATAATGCCAGATGTAGCCAAAATGGCTGATGAATTCTATTTGTGGGATTCGTCTGGCGCTTCTAAAGTCCTTCTCGCTCGAAAAATAAAAGGCGGACAATTAGAGATATTGGACGAAAGAGCTTTTGCTCATGGTCGTTTCTTCAAAGACTTCCCAAATCATCCACTGTTGGATAGACCTGACTTAAGCAAATTCCCCAACAGGAAAAAACAAGCTTATCAAAACAGGGATGTTTTCCGCATGCATCAAATGTTCAATAATGGAAAGACGGTGTCGGAAATTGCAACAGAATTAAAATCGACAAAAGAGTTTGTTTTCAAAACTCTGACAGAAGTAGACCCTCTCGCCCCTGGGCAAAGCGATGCGGGGGATTTCAATCCTTACCGCCCGTTTAGACCTCAGGCTGAGGGTGTTTTCCCCAAACCTTCTGGCCCCCCAAGAGGTTTTGATTTTGACCCTGACCCGGACGACGACGACGACGACAATGACACCGAGGATTATGACGTCTATGAAGACTATCCAGATGCAGAAGATTCGCCCGACTACTACGTGGCCCCTGGCGATGATGATGATGCGGGCGACGCGCAAACACCACTGATAGACCCTGGTGTAGAAATTAGGCCCCCTTGGTGGAATCAGGGCCAGGGAGACATGCCGATTCCCGGAAATCCACAAGGAACGAAACCTTCCATTATCGGTGGGCCGCCAATAGACAAAGGCGTCATACCAGAAATTTTGCCAGATAAAGGCCAGATTGCAAATTTGCTGGATACAAATCCTGGAGCAAAAACAATATTGCGTATTTTGGCGAATGCTAGCAATTCGAGCGCATACAACAAAATCGTAGGGGATTGGCTTAAAGGCATTATCACGGATTCCGAACTAGAACAACAATTGGACAAATGGAATTTAAGCGCAGATTTTAATCCCCTTCTTAACTTCGCGGATAGAATTGAAGCCGTTTTCCCATTCAAAAATGAAAAGTTCGCCCCAATGACAGATGTGGAAGTTGAGGCATACGCAAGAGATGTGCTTGGCGATTATCATACAAAAGAACTTACACAGATGTTCAATGAAATAGACGCTATTTCAATAAAACCAACAAGTCCGATTATGCGAGTATGGGCCGATTCACACTCTACGCCGATGGATTTTATTAGAAGCGCGCATGCAAAATTTCAACGTACTGGTTCGATTGCCGGCAAAATGACCATAAAGAATCCATTTGGCGATATGTCAAAAACAATAGACGACTTAGATGATGAGCTAAAAGACCATCTTTCTGAAGACCCACTGTTTGGCACTGTCATAAAACATCCTTTGCTGTTCTGGGTGTCCCCAATAACTCCAAACATGATTGACTTCATAAATAAGGGTCTTGCACAAAAACAAGCCGCTGTCAAAGATGCTTTAAAAAACAAAAACTGGAATAGCTACATATACCTACACGAGCGACCCTATCGTATCGATGCATTCGAAGATGTCATGAATGACATGACTGATGAAGAATATTGGAGCACTCTTTCGGATATCTGGGTTGATAGTGAGAGCATTGGGACTGAACCTGAGCGCTGGAAGGGCTTGTTGATGAGTAGTCGTGGCTCAAAAGAATTTTTCATGCGAGATGATGAGCGTGACGAGCTTGCCAAATTGCCGGATAAATTTACTGTCTATCGAGGTTATTCCGAAAACGACCCAGAAGAATTTGGGATGTCGTGGAGCACTGACCCTCTCGTCGCTGAGTGGTTTGCAAGAAGATTTGCAAGAAACAATGATAAAATAATTCTCGAAGAGCTCCAGGTCGCAAAAGATGAAGTTTTTGCCTATGTCACGCGTCGGGGTGAAGATGAGATAATTCTTGACATGCGAAAAGCAAAGAAAAGGATGGTAGAAAAGAAACTGCTTCCTTCAAAATCGAAAACCCAACAAGCAAAACAAGAAAAGGCTCGGCGCGCAAAAAGGCGTAAAAAGAAATCATGACAAAAAAGAAAAAAACAAGCGAAGATACAAATAGCCCAATAGATGCAATAGTTTTTGCGGCCTCAACTTACAAAACGCTCGAGGACGTTGGGGTTGAGCCAACTCCAGCCAACCTAGACATGTATCAAAGAATCAAAACTCAAGTGACCGAGATTAGAAACTCTGGTCAAGGGGTTATCTTGCCAAATTAAATATTTAAAGTAGTTATCAATACTTCCGCTACATATGATATTTGGTTTGCTACTGTAGTTATCAGACATAAAGGCTGGGTGCTCACCTGAGTCGAAGTGTTGTGAATTCAAAATCAACTTCAAGACTCTAATTAAGGAGAGTTCAAAATGTCATCTCAAGATGAAACAAGAGTGAGGGAGCTGCAAACAGCACTTCGCTCAAAGATGGCCGAGAACAAGGCAATCGCTGATTCGTTCAAGGTCGAAGAGGGCACGGTCATTGTGTCTTCAGAACAAAAGACAGCGTTCGATAAGAACATGTCAGATATCCGTGAAATCAAGGGCCTCATCGAGGGTCTCGAGCAAATGAAGGAAGTTTCGACCTGGGGCGACTCAGAGTCCACAGCCTCCGTTGCTCAAGCTCACGCTGCTGGTGCTGCAGCCGACATCAGTCAGCTCACATCCCGCGAAATCAAGACAATCGGACAGTTGTTCATTGACTCAACAGAGTTCAAGGCTCTCAACGGCGGACGCAACGGCGCAAACATGCCAGCCCCATGGCAGGTCAACGCATCGTTGACTTCGTACAACGTGAAGGACGTCTACACGGCACTGCCATCAGGCACACCGGGTTCGTTCGGCACGATTCAGCGCGATGCAATCGTTACTCCACCGACCCGCACAAAGCGTGTTCGCGACCTGTTCCCAGTTCGCACCACGACGGCTGCGGTCATCGAGTACTTCCGTCAGTTAGGTTTCACAAGCCTTTCTGGTGGTGGCACGAACAACGCCGCTGCTGTTGCCGAGCGCAACGATGGCAACACCACCTTTGCCGCGAAGCCGCAATCATCCTTCCAGTTCGTTGGTGAGCAGGCTCCAGTTCGCACTCTTGCGCACTGGGAAGCTGCACACAGAAACGTTCTTGCCGATGAGCCGCAGTTGCGTTCAATCATCGACAATGAGTTGATGTACGGTCTACGCCTCCTCGAGGACAACCAAATTCTGAACGGCAACGGCTCGGGTGAGAACCTGAGAGGTGTTCTTCAGACCGCGGGCATCCAGACTTATAACTGGTCCTCAGGTTCGGCAACTCCAGTTCCGGACACAAAGGCTGATGCGCTTCGTCGCGCTGCCACACTGTCCTTCTTGGCGTACTACGAGCCCTCGGGCATCGTGATGCACCCGAACGACTGGGAAGACATCGAGCTTGCGAAGGACGCGAACGGCCAGTACTTGGTCGCCGTGTCAGTCGCAATGGGTGGCGAACCACGCGTGTGGAGAATGCCAATCATCGACACTCCAGCAATTGCTGAGGGCACTGCCCTTGTCGGTGCTTTCGGTACGGGAGCTCAGCTCTACGACCGCGAACAGGCGAACATCCGAATCAGCGAGCAGCACGCGGACTTCTTCGTCCGCAACGCAATCGTGATTCTTGCCGAGCAGCGCCTGGCGCTGGCCGTCAAGCGTCCGGAGGCGTTCGTGAAGGTCACGTTCAACGCCGCACCATCGGCGAGCTGATAACTAAGTAATACCTAATACAGGGGTCTCATCCGAGCCGCAAGGCAAGGATGGGACCCCTGGGTTTTATGGCACAATATCTACGTGCATAATTTTGAAAAACTAATTGCCGTATTGACTGGCGGAGCCAAGCTTGTTGTTGAGCGCCCGGCCGACAAAATGGGTGAGCTTGTTGAAGAAGAAAGAGACCTTGCCAATGCGTTGCTAATGATTGCCAAAAAATATGGCAAATTCAACGAGGACAGTTCGGGAATCTGGGCAGGATACACAAAAGCCAAAGATAACGATGTCGCAAAAATTGGAGTTAAGTGCTCAAACTGCGTGCTTTACCAGGGAGGGACGTCTTGTTCAATAATCTCACTAAGCGTTGAGCCGGGGGGTAAGTGTCGTTTTGCAATCATCCCTGATGGCGTTGTGGCAAAGCGCCCGGATTAAACAGCAACGACATAGTTCGTCTATTATTTTGTATTGCCCAAGGAGGCCATGTGAAAGAGGAAAACTTTCAATTGATACAAATGGAAGATGAAATAGCTGAATTAAAGCAAATTGTTACCGCACTGACGATGGAAATAAAAGTGCTTAAAGTTCAGAACGCAAAACTAGAAACATCCCAAAAATTAATCCGCGCCGAGACACAGCGCGTCAAAACCATGAGCGATAAATACCTGCCCACAATCGGTGACCTCATGGGTCAAAACGGTCGAAAAGGGGCCTAGGTTAGTTTTTGTAGGGGACGTCTCGCAGTGAAGCGGTGGACGCTTTACTGATGTTTTTCGAAATCGGATTCCCATCCTTGAAGTGGTCAAGCACTGTCATGATATACGCTTTTTCGTTTTTTTCAAGACGAGCAATTCTGTCCTTCAGGTTGCGCGTCATAAAAAGCACAAGAAAAAAGTTGGCGGCTATACCCACAAGAAGACCAATAACAAACCACAATATGTCGTTCATGAGAGGCTCACAATAATGGCACCCACGGCCACAATCAAGAAGGTAAACCCTGTAATGAGAAGCAGGGTCCCAAACTTGCGGTAAGTGTCGATATATCGGTCCTTAGTTGTCATTGCTTGCCTCCGCTTCTCGCATGAGCACTCGGTCAAAAGAAACTTGCAGCTGAGCGTGCCAGCGTGCGATGTCCATCATCCGTTCTAGTATTTTTTTGAATTCTGGCGATGGTTCATTCTTTTTTTTCGCAGCCCGAGCAGTAACTCTTACTTCGCGCTCATACTCCTCGATGTCGTGGGTGTCTCTACTGGTCATCAGAGGTTGTTCCCGATGCAGGACGACGCGAAGGCGGCCATGAAGACGAAGTAAAGGATAATTCCTCCAGCAAGCAGATACTTGCCGAACGTCTTGTACTTCTTGACGTAATATGTTTCATTCTTCATTGGCATAACCCAAGACCCCCACATTTTGTCACCCTTCATGGATGTACAGACTAGTCCTGTACGGTAACGGACTTCAATTCCTCCAGCTCGTGCTGGTAAAGGTCGTCGAACTCATCCTTGTAGGTCTTTTGCAAGATAATGGAGGCTCGGCGGCGGGCTTCCTGGCGCTGGCGGTTGGCAATCTTGGCGCGCTCTTCGCGTTCCTTGATTTCCTCTTTGCTCATCTTCTTTTTGCTGCGACCCCGGCTAATGAGTCCTGCCTTCTTTAATTGCTGATATTTGCTAGTCATTCTTTGTCTCCTTGGTTAGGTGTATTTTCTAGCGATAGTCAACCTAGCCGATACCTATCAATATTGCAACCTTTTTGGATAAATTTATTTTGGAAGTTGGCTAGCTCGTGATTTATGGGGATGCGTGACGTCGGTCACATATGATGAGGTGGTTGTAAAAGCGGTTTTTTGGGATAAATTTATCTCCGTGAGCAAGTACTACGATATTCCAAAAAAGCAGTTTGATTTTCAAAAAGATTTGGAATATGGGCTGCAGGGTGAATCTCTGGTAAATCAGTTCTTGCGCTCCATATCTGATGGCGACTTCGAGGTCAAAAGTGACCGATACCGAAACGGCCGCATGGTGGTTGAAACAAACCAAAATCCTCGCGCCGCAAAAGACCAAGACAACAACCCAATATGGGTATTAAGCGGAATCAATATAACCAAAGCCAAATGGTGGGTATATGTATATGCGCCAGAAGGAGCGTTTGTGGTTATAGAGGTATCTCGCCTAAAGCGATTCCTGCGTCTCAATAGCAACAAGTTCTGTGAAGCAACCAAAATTGATTTGGGCGGCATAGAAAACCCAGCAAAAGGCTTTCTCATATCCCCAGACGAAGTGATGGATATTCTCTATAGCAGGAAATACGACAAGAAAGAAAACTCATGACAAATCTCAATCAAGAACTGCAAAAGCATCTTGGAATAACGCTTGACGATATTGATAAGGAAAAGGCAGTCGCCAAACTTATCGAGTCATTTGTGTATCACGAGGAAATGGTCAACAAGAGCCTCAGCGCAATCAGCGACAAATCAGACCATAGCCAAAAGAATCATCACGTTCTGTGGGACTCGTTTGAAACAAATAACACACTGGCGTATTCGCTACGCTCCATCCTTTTGGCATCTGTTCCAGAGGAACTTCAATGAAAAAATCCCTCAATGTCAACGTTTCGCAAATAGTCAAGTGGTTCATAGATGAGGAACGCTGTGTAATGCACAACAACACAACAGAAATGCAAGTAAATCAGATAAATCTATCTAACGATGCCCTAGACAAATTAATTTCTCAGGGTGAGCACATTCTTGAGGCAAAAAAGGAGCAACAACTCAAACAAAACAACTGTTCAGCCAGTTAACACTCTCTTAATACAACTACTGCCATGACAGGCTTGTGAAAACTTATACTAATTCGCTCACAAGCAAGAAAGAAACAGTCATGTCTTACTTCGGAATCAATGAAATCATTCTCTCAATCAAAAAAGAACGAGCGCGGCGCCATCCAAACGATAGGCACTCCATCACTATGCGAATCAAAAAAAGGGACAATCATCTGCGTCACAATTGGATAAATCTATCCGGAAATAATTGAGCCAAAAATTTGTATTGCTCTCCCCCACCCACCCACGCGGTGTTCCAAAAGTTATCGGGGCTTACAGCTAGAAATTTTTTATGCTGTGCCTCTGTGTTCGTATTATGTTTTGCGTACGTTGAAATTTGCTAATCAAAGTTTCTTGACGACACGATTCAATCAAACACTTTCGATTTTGCTAGCTTCTGTCGTCATCAATCTACTCAAACTGCTGTATGTAAAACCCTGACTCAAGCAATCCGTGTGCCAATGTGTTGTAGAACTCCCGAACATCAAATGGCTCTAACTCTTTATCAATGGTCTTGATAACTCGGCTAAACATATTTGGATACATACCATCTTGAGAACGAACCATCGTTGAGCCAGGTCGATACTCTTCGTCACCCCATACAACCAACCGTGGTACGTTGTACTTATACGTCTTGACCACAAACGAAACCCTGTCGCTATCGACGTGCATTACAGTCAGACACTCTTGGACGTTGTACCTTGGGTCAACGAATGCGTTCTTCAGCTCAATGTCCTTGGTCAACACAGGGTCGTGACTCAGGTACGCTTCTGACACCAGGCTAAACTCATCGACGCCCCAACCCCTACGGGTGACGCAAGCAGCTGACGTAATAGCCTGGAATCTTTCCTGCTGTGTGGCTTTCTGTATGTCCGCCCTCAGCTGAAGCATGAGTCTTAGTTTGTTGTTCTTCCAGCAGAAGATACTGATTGGTAGGTCCTCGCCTATGCCGAACTCCTTAACCGAGTCGTTCTTTGCCTCCACCCCAGACATCAGCGCTAACGCCATCTTGTCAAGGCGATGTTCAAAGGAATCCAACTTCATACACAACGCTACACCACAAACAACTTCCGCCATAGGTGGCCACGGGTGTACTACTGTGTTCGGTATGACACATCACAATCACAAACCGTCAGCGAAAAAGAAAACCAAGAAGTCGCCATCAAAGGCGACGTCAAAGAAAAAGGCAGCGCCCAAGAAAGCTAAAGCCGCAACGCCTTCCAACAACGCTGCGCCTACTAACAGCGCCCCAGTCGCAGCTGCTCCTGTCGAAAAAACCGCTACTGTAATTTACGCTGGCGATGTAAAGAATCCAAAGACCAAGCGTCGCTTCCTCGATTGGTTTAAGTTCTAACCGAATCCTCGGCGTCTTCTTCGGCGTGCCATCTCTTGTCTCTCTGAGCAAGCAAACCAACTGCGCCTATTCCTTGAGGCGTTATACGCCAAGCACCTGGATAAACAGTTTCCGCAAACCCTCGACGCTCAAGAGTTCTGAGTGTTCGAGCCGCATCGTGAGGTCCCTTAAAGAAAGGGTAGAACACATCTTTAACTTCTTTCGCAGTAGCTGGCACACCACGTTTCATTTTCAGATAATTCAATACTGACCGTGTAGATGTTGAGCCTCGCTTGATGAAGGCCACGGGCTTGAAATGTGGAATTCTGTTCGGCTTTTGAATCACGTACTTTGAGTGGCGTTTCGTTCTGCTGGCCATACCACAGCATATCGGCTTTACAGTAAAACGCAACAGGTGTAGAATTGGTCTATGTCAGAACTGTTTTACTTGCAAGATAGACTCTATGGCGACATACCGATTGTCCGAGCGACCAGAGAACCCTGCATTGTTTGTGGACACCCCACGGGTGACTGTACACCCGAGGACCATAGTCCACAGGATATTCACATAGCCTTTTCCACAACCGAATCAGCGACGCTCAAGGACATCACTCTCGTCTATGTTGATGAAGATATTTATGAAGAAAGACAGATTTCCCCTTTCACAACGGCTAAAGTTCTTATTGCGAGAAAGGGACAGCAAGTCACGCTCGAAAGAGCCAGGGAGCTAGGAATCAAAATCAACTAGACGCATGATTTTGTTTTCTCATATAAAATTGTAGACCCATTCAAACCCTACGTAAAGGAAAAACAATGTCTTTGCTTACTCCAGATTTTATTGCTGGCTATTCCAATAAGAAAACTCCTTGGGGTTTTGGTGGTCTAGGAGAAATCGTCTATCTACGTACATATAGTCGCCCAGTAGAGGGAGCAAATCGCAATGAGAATTGGACCGAAACTATCACACGGGCTATCAACGGTGCTGTCGAAATCGGTACGCCTTTTACGCAAGATGAAGTCGAAAAACTATTCGACCACATGTTCCATCTGCGCTGCTCACTCTCCGGCAGAGCACTTTGGCAACTTGGAACGCCGCTGGTCAAGAAGTTCAATGCGACGTCACTGAATAATTGTTACTTCACCAATATCGAAACAATCGAGGATTTCGAACTCCTGTTCGAATACCTTATGCTCGGTGGTGGCGTTGGCTTCTCTGTCGAGCGTTCCAAAATCCACGAACTTCCAAAAGTTAAGCCAGGCGTAATCATCACACACGAACGTTCCAACGATGCAGACATTATCGTTCCTGATTCACGCCAAGGTTGGAAACGTCTTCTGCACTCGGTTTTAAAGTCGTTTTTCGACACGGGTAAGTCTTTTTCGTACTCAACCATCCTTGTCCGTGAATTCGGTGCGCCACTGAAAACATTTGGTGGTACAGCATCTGGTCCAGGCGCACTCATCGAGGGCATCGCCGACATCTGCAAAGTCATGCAAAACAGAGAGGGCAAGAAGCTACGCTCAATCGACGTTCTTGATATCTGCAATATCATCGGTCGTGTCGTGGTTTCAGGGTCATCACGCCGTTCAGCGCAAATAGCAATCGGAGACCCAGACGATGTCCTTTTCCTCCGCGCCAAGAATTGGTCCACGGGTAACGTTCCTGCATATCGTGCGAATTCCAACAACAGCATCTATGCAGATTCCTACGAGGAAATCATGCCAGAACTGTGGAAAGGCTACGACGGTTCAGGCGAGCCATATGGTCTCGTCAATCGCAAGCTCGCGCGCAATTACGGTCGACTTGGAGAACGAATGGTTGATAACACGATTGAGGGCTTCAATCCCTGTGCTGAAATCGGTCTAGCAGATGGCGAATCATGCAATCTTGCGACCATCTTTCTGCCGAATGTTGAGTCGTTGGACCAGTTCATAGAAATATCACAACTCCTCTACAAGGTGCAAAAACAAATAACTCGCCTTGACTACCCTTACCAAAAGACGACAGAGGCAGTACGAAAAAACGCCAGACTCGGTCAAAGCGTCACGGGTATCCTGCAAGTGCCCGCAGAAAAGATTCGCTGGCTTGACCCCGCCTATCAAGCCCTCCGAAAGTTTGACGAAGAGTGGTCAAAGAAAAACTCGTGGCCTACGTCAGTTCGTTTGACCACCGTACAGCCGTCTGGAACACTTGCATTACTGCCTGGCAATACACCGGGCATACACCCAGGATTTGCTCAGTATTACATCCGTCGTGTCCGATTTGGTGCAGCGGACCCCCTGGTTGCAAGCTGTAGAGCTCGCGGGTACAAAGTGCAGTGGGATATTGGGATTGACGGACGAGAAGACCACACTAAGTATGTTGTGGACTTCCCATGCGAGTCACCAGAGGGCGCCGTACTTGCATCTTCCATGAAAGCTGTAGACCAGTTGACTTGGGTTCAGAAGCTGCAAAGCCTATGGGCAGACAATGCTGTATCCGTAACGGTGTATTACCGCAAGGAAGAGCTTGAATCCATCAAGCAATGGCTTTCTGTCAACTACGACAAGAACATTAAATCAGTCTCGTTCCTGCTACATAGCGAACACAATTTTCCGTTGCCGCCATATGAGGAAATAACCAAAGAGGAATACGACAAGATGGTCTCAAAGATTGATTTCACTATTCCTCTCGTAGCAACGCCAGGAGAGTTGGACTTGGACGACTGCTCGACTGGAGCTTGCCCAATCAAGTAATTAGGAGTCGGACCTTTCGGTTGCGGCCTCTGCGACGACCTCAGCTGCCTGTTTGACAACGGGCTCTGACTCGACTTCTTTGGTCTTGCGCTTCTTCTTGTCGGGCTCTTCTTTGTTTGAAATCTTTTCGGGTTGTTCTTGCACTTTTTCTTGCGGGTCCACCCATCCAAGAGGCTTGTCAATCTTTCTCATAATTCCTCACTTGCTTTCTGTCTTTTGGATTGATTATAAAATTTACCGTACCCACAATAATACCTGCAAGCTAGCGCATTTAAAATCACCTAACCATAATGATAACGCCACGGGTGTATTTCCGGTACGATAGATGCCGTGGTCAACCAAGTAACCAGCGATTCACTAACAGACTTCCTAGATTCAGAGAAACACGTTGTTCTGGACTTCTGGGCACCATGGTGTGGTCCGTGCAGTGTCATGAAACCTCAGTTTGAATCGTTCGGCAAGAAACACGCATCACACTTCAAGACAGGAACTGTCAACATTGATGACTACCCGGAAATCGCCCAAATCTTCAACATCTTCAGCATCCCAACCATTCTTGTACTGAAAGACGGTCAACCAATTAAAACACTTACGGGTGCTCGGGGGGAGAGTCAACTCGAACGAGAGTTAAAAGAGTACATGTCTTGACAGCCACAATGTACTATCTCGGCTTCCTGTTGGGGGTTCTACACGGAGTACTAATCGGAATGGTTATATATAAATATAAGTATTTAAAGGTACCCCATGGACAAGAATCGCATATTGACAAGCGTGCTGCAACTGAAGGCAACAGAGCTTAATGACGCATTTCTCGACGGCACAGTCGGGTCCAATCTAAAAACATCACGGGCGCACTGGTTGCAGTTTAGACAAAGCAACGGATTCGGTTCGTATGCAAATCTTCTTACGCTCCCGAGCGTTCAGCACAAACTGAAGAAGTCAAAGATATATACGGTTGGCTTAACGATTCAACACGCAGATGTATCTGGGGTTGAGACATGCGCATGGAGGGGGCATTGCACCAGTGTGTGTGTTCTTGACAACGGCAACGGGCGCTACAACAGCGTGCAAAAAGCCAGAAATGTCAAAACGCAGTTCTTGGCACAACAGCCTGAACATTTCCTGCGCATCCTTGGTGCAGAAATCAAAAAGCACTCACGGGAACAAGATGTCGTTCTTGTCAGGCTAAACGTTAATAGCGACCTGCGTTGGTACAACATACTGACATCGTTGGCCAACAACCAGGCAGGGATGGACAACGTTTATGTCTACGACTACACAAAGAACCCAGCGGTGCTTACGGGTAATGGCATGGTTGGCACGAGATACAGGATTGTTTACAGCGTCAACGAAAGCAGCGATATGGACAAAGTAATTTCGTTTATCCAAAATGGCGGAACTGCAGCAATCGTAACCAACAGGCGCAAAACACAAAAGACTTTAGATTCCTACATGGGTATCCCACTCATCGATGGCGACACCTCAGATGACCGATACAACGAAAGTGGTGTGTGGGTTGACTTGGCAGCCAAGGGCAAAGCCAGGACTATGGGCGACGTTGGATTTGTCAGAAATCTTTATTAGCAGCGTCCTAAGCTGTGCTACATCCCGTCGTCGCTTGGAGGGGAAATTGAATAGAAGTAGTTTTCGTTGTCCTCGGTCACCCACTTGTCGGCATCCTCAACCGACCACATGTGATGGTTGAGAATTCTTTGGATTACTGGCTTGCCCAACTTTGTTGTGAATGACGGGTCTTTCAGAATTACTCGATTGTTTGGCTGGATAGCAAAGTTTCCGTCATCAAGTTTTATCAAATGCCCGCATTTGTGTTGTCCTGGATTTTCTGACCATCCGGGATTGGTTGTATTCGGCTCGGGCCAGTGCCAGTCAAACGTCATCAAATAAACGCCCTGATGCTTTTGTTTGTGCCTATCGACATATTCCATTCGCATGCCGCGCAGCGCATGAAAAACTGTTACGGTTATGTACGGGGAAAATGAATTCCACAGAACCTGGTCATGTAAATCGAGTTCTGGCGCGTCTTCTTTCCAGCAAAAAGCATTAATTGGCATTCTCCACCAAATCCCACCATCCTCCATAAGAAAGTGGAACATCGGTACCCTGTCGGCAATTGACCCAACGCCGAATATGTAACAGGGAAACTTTACGTCATGCGAATCTTGTTGGTCTCGCAGGAAGTTTCCACGAACAAGGCATTCGATTGCCGGTATTGACGCGTTAAGTTCTGGCACAGTTAAATAATAGCGCCCCCGCCAGGGGGCTCGCGAACCCACACCATTTGATATGGGCACACTACCCGCGGATTAAGAAACGAAGACGAACCAAATGGGTGAAAGCAACAAATTGGTGCCCAAAATAATCAATGATGGCTTTATCGCGTACTTCCATATGCGAGAATTTTCAAATTCGCGTTGACGATGTCCTTTGAGCCAATTCTCTTCATAGTTGCGTATTGTAAGCAAAAATGTTTGGTAATCGTCAAAGAGTGCATACTCACGATTTTGTGCACCGTAACTAAGCGTACAACTGGGGACCAAATCGGGATATTGTGACACGCGCACATTGCACATCGGACACAAAACTTTTTGGTTGCCGCTGGACCAACCGATAGCAAACGCTTCTTTTCTGACCGTACTAGCAGTGCATCCAATTTTGCAAGTGTCGTGATGTGTCTTGCCACATCCACTGCAACGCATCGTATATACCGTGTTTGAAGCCACAGGTGCCATTGTTTTTATCTTTCTTTAGTAGTAGGTACTTAGTAGGGTGTCCACTGTATAGCCGTTTTGATTAAAAAACAACCCCGTTTTGCTGGTTTGGTAGGGCTAGAACCTACAACTCAGTGGTTAATAGTCAGCGTGCGATTTAACAAAGTCCATCAGACGTTCAGCCGTGGTCGTACCGCTGTACACGGGCGAACTCCGCAGATAACGAATGAACTGATACCAGTCTTTTTGCTGCTCAGGGGTATCAAAGACAAGCGTGTATTGCACAATCGCTTGCGACGAAGTGCTTGCCCCAACAGCAGTGCTGCCACGGGTGGCCGCATCAACGGCATCTATATTTGCATTTGCGGTGAACTTCTGTCCACCGTCGTCATCTTCCTCGATATCTACATTATCCGAATTGACTGGGTTTTGTAATACTGGCGCGATATACCCTCGCTGGTCATCATCGTCGTCATCACTGTTTTTATTCTGCCACTCGGTCATGGCAGCCTGCTCAAAGTCGTCCCATTTCAGCTCATCAAGCAATTCAGAATATTGATTGCCCAACTCGGCAATCATGTCGATTACCTGCCCCTGGTCGGTGTTCCCAAGCTCCATGGTTCTGTTGTCAGCAAGGGCAAATGCGATTGCGCGGGCATTATCACCGTCTAAAACCACGGCGGCTATCTTGTCCCAGCCAAGCTTCTTTGCTGCTTGAACTTGATGATTTCCAGCGACAATCGTAAAGGTGCCATCATCGTTGTCCTTGACGACGATTGGCTTTACCTGACCAAATTCTGCGTACGAAGCTGCAATCGCATCGACATCACCTTTACGCGGGTTGTTCTCCAACGGCACCAACACGTCGATAGACATTGCCAACTTCTTGATTGACTGATGTATCATTCCTCAGATTCTAACTCGACCACTTCGGCCTCTACGGGTGCCCCTAACTCCTTGCTGCCATCAAGAATGTTGTCAACATACTCTTTGGTGAGTACTCCGCTATTACCCATCAGCTCAAGGAGCTTACGGGCTTCTGCTTCGGGTGAGAACTGCGATGCGATATCTTTTGCGGCAGCACCAGCAAGCGTTGCTCGAATCGGCGTTGAGCTGGATACATCCATCTGGACATTGATATTGCTTTGCTCCATGCCGAGCAGACGAGAGCGCCTATCAATAATTGACAGCATGGTTTGAACAGCCTTTAGGTCTGGCTCAATCTGTATCTCTGTACCGTCGTCGTTCTTAACTTTCCTGTATTGCGTGAGCGGCCAGACTGATTGCTGTAGGGCATCAAGTCTTTCAAGCTCCATGCGTAGTACTTCCGGGTAGGCGAGCAGTGCTTCTTTGTTTAGCTTCTCGAGCTGCCTGCGAATAGCCACACCTACGGCTGATGTGGTCATGCCGAACCTTCGGGCAATTTCATTACTGGCAACGCCAGCCTGTCTCATCTTGAATATGCGCAAATCCCTTTCTACAAGAAACTCTCGCGTCAAGGGTCTTTTCTCTTTTGCCATCACAACTCCTTCATAAATTCTAGAACTTCAAACGGCAGTCGCAGGCTACGTTTCATCTTTGTCGGCCAGGCTCGTTTATCACGGGCACCACGAAAATGTTTCACGTCATAGACATACCCATCAGGATTTAGTGGGTCTGGCGTAATAGAGATACCGAACTCCGGCCACCGCGACCATACGGATGAACCGAACGGACGTAGCTCACGGGTTGAATTGGATGAGCCAAGCGGCGCATGGTGCTCTAACCACAATGCACAGCCATACACATCTCGTATGTGGTCAAGGAACTTGGCGACCTCAACGGCCAAAGCTTCACTGGTCAGAGAGCCGTTATCTACATATGCCTTATACAGTGGGCCAAGACAAATTAATTCTGGTCGAATTCTGTCGACCAATTGCTCAACGAACCCCCTGTCTTTGGATGAAGCCAAGTCCAGTCCTGCTGGATGTATATGCAAGTGGGCATCAACGGTTGTCGCATGGGATAGACGAATCGCATTCTCCATTATTGTTCGCGAAGTGCGCCGAATGATTCGCGCCGGGTTCTCAAGGTCGATGGTCAGCGTTCGGATTGGTGGCATTGGCTGAAATGTAAATGGATGAAGCCCGGCAGCACAACCAATTGCTACCTGACGAGCAAGCATTGTCTTGCCAACACCCTCTGCGGCAACGACGATGACACGCTCTTGTTTTTCAAGCAGTCCTGGGATTACCCATTCGTACGCATCGCTCTCTGCTTCTAGTAAAAATTCTTGCCAGTTGACAGTTCGTCCATAGTCTTCAAACGACGCGGTGGTAAAGCTGTTGGCCGCAAATGAGATTCGGCTTAGCTTTTGTTGGAGCGATAAGCGCTCCATGGACATAATGTCTTGAATTTGTATTAATAGCTTGTCTTCTGGTTTATTGCTTATCTCTGCCTTTTCGTCATCAGATAATTCAGTTTCGTTCTGAGCCACTTCACTTTTTTCTTCTGTGCTTTCATATGATGTGAGCTCAAACATCGTTTCTGTGTCGATGACATAACCCATAGCAACATGGTCAGAAATGTCTTTTGCGTGTTTTGATACATAGACCGTGGCACGGCCTCCAGCTGCGATAATCTCATCGCGCACTGCGATTGCGTGTTTCTTGCCAGGGTCATCGTTATCCGCAATGATGCACACCGCCGTTGCCGCTGCAAGTGTGACCGTGTAATCAGCCTGCCAACTGTTCGCGCCATTTGTCATCGTGGTTGCCGGAATGCCAAACGATTGCAGCATCGTGTCTGCATCTTTTTCGCCCTCAACAAGCCATACGGTCTCGTTTGCGGCAATCGCTTTCAGTATTTCTGGAAGGCGATAAAGAACCTTACGGGTGTCAGTTAAGTTATATAGGTAGTCGCCCTGTTTATTTGGGTCGGGTCGTCTGTGAATAAAAGATTTCTTGCCATCGTCATGCTCAAACCGAAGCTTTTCGTATAAAACGTTTCCGTCTTCGTCGTGATACGCATAAGTCTTGGTCAGCTTTTTCTTTGGCTTTTTCGCAGACACTGATGAGACACTAGCCGCTGAACTCGACTTGCTGGTTTTCCACGTGTTGCTGAAGATATTTGTGGGCTTCTCTGCAAAGCCGTCTTTGATTAAATCAAGCCCACATGACTGGAATATCTTGGTGGCATCACACAGTCCCCGATGGCAATAGACAAGGGCTTCGTCCTGGTCGCCAACCTTAACTGCCAGTGAAGGGGTTTCGTCATCCGTCCGACACGGGCATGATGCCATCCACTGGCCGTTTACCTCTTTTACGTTGTTGAGACGAGAAAGAAGTTTTGCTACTGGCTCAGACTGATAGATGGCCATTCGGTCCTGCTTCTAGCGCTTTGCGTGCCTCCGAATACACGAACCCTTGCTGATGGTGAACATTATGGGCTTTTTGAATAGCCGTGCGCGTGCGCACGCGATGCTTAGTGGACATCCCACCCCATATTCCCTGAACGCCTGGATTGTCAATCGCAAAGTCAGCGCACTCTTGCCGCTCAGCACATGAGCAGCAAATTTTTATCGCTTTTCGCGTGTTCATCACCATTTGCGCACTTGGGTTTTTATCCGGAAACCACCATTCTGTGGGCATGCCAACGCATGCCGCATTTTTGAATTTGGGAACGTCCAGCGGTTCTGGTAATTCCCAGTTCAACCGACGAAGAATTTGTTTTACTTCTTCTGATTGTTTCTCTGTCATGTGACCCCCTTGAGCGTCTACAAATAGTAGTCGCTGAATCGAAGCAGGTCAATGCATTTAGGAAAATTTCTTTACAAAGAACCACGCCAAGTCTCGTAGCTTTTTTCTAAAAACCTTACGAGTGGATTCGCTTGATGAATACGCCTCGACGAAGTCACTCATTGCTCTCTCGGACATGAGTGCAACCTTCTGCGTTAGCTCTCGATACTGGTCTGAGTTTGCATAATGTGACCATATCTGCTCATCGAATGTTTGATGCCGATAAAACATGTAATCATCCAGCGCGTTTTTATCTGCGATGATTTCGGTTCTCCAGCCCATCTTGTGTTCGACCTGGGTCAACACTTCAAGCAATGTATCTGTGCCGCCAAACTCAAATGCATTTTTTACAAACGTACGAATGACGCGGTTCTCAAACAAGCTCTTTTGGAGCGCGTCCATGCCATTACTTTCTTCGTCATCCTCTTGATTGTATGGTTCGGACTCGATGTTTGACAGGTCCTCTTCTTCCCATTCTGGATAATCATCAGATTCAGACATGGACTTATGATACCACCACGCGATGAGCAAGAAGCTTCTTTTGGGTTACGGTCGAAGTGTCATCCATTGACGCAATTGCACTGGATGTGCTATCAACTGAACGATAGAAATCAAGATATTCGACAACAGCGTTGTACGCGGACCACGCGTTGAAACCAAATTTCGCACCATTGCGGTT
>Ga0194133_10004223_pt1 | contig 19549 bp, 16 predicted proteins | sample TA2KigOf40mmetaG_FD_155448 | JGI IMG/M metagenome (GOLD analysis project Ga0194133, IMG submission 155448) | Freshwater microbial communities from Lake Tanganyika, Tanzania - TA2015055 Kigoma Offshore 40m | ecosystem: Environmental > Aquatic > Freshwater > Lake | place: Tanzania: Lake... | reverse complement strand
AAAGTTAAAGGTAAAAATATAAAAATGAATTTTTATATTTTTAGCGTAAGAATTTGTCTTCAACAAATTCTTTCGGAGTCTTAACTGCCTAGGTGTTTAAACACCTGAAAAAATCAATATTTTTAAAAAAAATATTGATTTTTAGAGCTTGGAGTAATCTTTGATTACTCGCAACCTATTAGGCTGTTAAGGAATATCATTACATCATGTAATCATAATATCTGTAAAGAATGTTTTAGTAAATGGATAATACAAAATAATTCTTGTCCATTTTGTAGAAAAGTTTTTTTTTAAAATTATTATGATCAAGTTAATAAACAAAGTATACCATTCTTTCATCTTCACGATATTTTGTAAATATTTTTTTATAAGAATTATACGCAGCAGAATTACTGTGCTCGCAACAAATTTTTATTGTGTTTTTCTTGTTAAAATCATTTTTAAAATTATCATGAAAATAATCAATAATATGATTCAATAGAATACCTGAATAATTATTACCACGATATTGTTCTTCAACATATACATCATTTATTTCAAAAATAGTATCATTCTCTCTTGTAGCACTACAAGATGCAATGATCTCATCAGAAGAATTATGAAGGGTAAACCAAAAGTCATTTTCTTTGGCTCTCTTCATACGTTGGATTGGTGTAATAATATGTTTTCCATAAGTATTGTTAAACAGAGTCTGAAGAAAATCAAAACTCGTTACATCCGATTTTTGGGATTGAACATTAGAAATTGCATGCAGATACATTTTGTGTATATATTACTTAATTAACTTAATATAAAAATATATCAAATATATTAATATTTCAATTTTTTTTATTTGTCTTGACAAATAAAAAAAATAGAGGCAAAAAAATATAAAGTCTTACTTTATATTTTTAGGGTTGCGTCAATTTTTTTATTTGTTGAGACAAATAAAAAAAATTGATTTTGCAATAATTTATAAAGTAATTTAACTATATTTATAATTATAATTATAATGAATACTTCATTACAGCAATTTTATCATCTATGTGAGAATTTAAAAAGAGCTCACAAAAAAGATAAATCTAGATTAGACCTATGTAAAGAACATATAAATTCTTTAGATGTTAAATGTTTATGTAAATATATAGATCTAACTCTTTTATCAAATGAACTTTTATATTTTACTGTAATGAAATGCAAAAATCTATGTAATCTATGTATATATTCTAATAAAATTCATTTATATAATAAGATAAAAAATCTAAAATATATTGAATTAAAACATATATTCGATTTATATGATCCAAATAATAATAATATATTACAAAACATTATTGAAACAAAATCAAATGAAATATCATTTAATGATCTTTATGATTATATCGATAAAAATTCTAATTTAAATATATCAAAATATTCTATCGATGATTGTATTAATGGGATTAAAAAAACGAATATAATTGAAATAGAAAATAGTAATTCATATAAATTATTCAATCTTATTCTAACAAAAAAAATAATAGTAGAAAAATATAACAAAGATATACTTAATTTCATTATGTATATAATAAATAAACAATTAATTAAAAAATTTGATATGAAGTTATTAAAACCATTTTTTCAGTCAGATAATCTATTAAATGTGTCACTAGAATCCAGACAATATGATTGTTGTGAATATATTATTGATAATTCTGAATCAATTTATGTTAATCCTAAATATTTCTATGATATAATCTATTTATATTCATATAATTTTAAAATTATTGGAGAAAAACTTGTTAATCTGCCAGAGTTAGTAAGTTATAAATATCATTATGATTCACATAATTCAGAAGATGATTCTGATCAATTTCAAATTCATATTAATCCTTCTAAATTGATAGAATCATTATTTGAATACAATTCACATAATAAATTTATAGATAATGTTGGCTCTCTTAAAACAGAAACAATCGAATATAAAACAGATTTAGGTTTTGTCGGGATTGATGCGGGTGGTTTAACACGAGATTTTTATACACAATTTGGAATACAATTAAAAGAATATTTTATTGAATTAGATGGTTTTCTTATACCAGATCATAAAAAATTAGATTTAGTTAAATGGAAACTATTAGGTATGATTTTTGCAAGATCAATTTATTATAATAATATTTCACCAAGTATAAATCTTCATCCAATATTATGTTTCTTTCTTGTTAATGGGCGTAATAAATTTAAATTTTCACAACTTATTAATTCTTTATTATATTTTGATTTGGAATTTATGGATAATTTAATAAAACTCGAAAAATTTAATGATAATGAATATAGGGAATTTTTAGATTCTATGGGAGAAGAAGAATATATATCAAAAATTAAATATATGATGAGTATTATTATGGATAAATATATTAATGATGTTATTATAAATTTTGTAAATGGTTTTAGAACTGTATCAGAAAATTTAGTATACACACAATTTGCAAATATTGTATCTCTGTATAAATTTATTGCATTAAATGATAAATATAATATCAAATCAAATAGTCATCTAAGTTTAGAACAAAATCTACAAGTGTCAATAGAATCAATTTCAAGTAATGATGAAGATTTACAAAAATATCTGAAGATATCTGGTGAAAAACAAGAGAAAATTATTAAGAAAGTATTTATTGATGTATTAGATGAATTAAATAATAATGATATTATTAAAATGAAGAAATTTATAAAATATTGGTTTGGTACTAATTCTATCAATAACTTTTCAAATGAAAGTATTAAACCTAAACTCAGATTAAGTCTTTCAAATGTTGGTTATGGTTGTTTTAGAGCATGTACATGTTTCACAGAATTATCAGTATATAAACCGATGGTTTTAACATATATTGATAAATATGATTTAATGAAAAAATGCTTTTATGAAATTATTGATAAGTCTTTACAAAATCAAGATTTGATGGAATCTGTTGGTATGTTTATGCAAATTGCATAATTTTTTATTTTAGTTAAATTTTATTTTAGTTAAATTTTATTTTAGTTAACTATATCATATGACAACTAGATCTAAATCACTTATAACAAAAGAATATCTTTTGGATTTATTTGAGTCAGAACAAACATATATAATAGAGCCAATTATATTAAAAAAATCACAAATAATTCAAAAACCCAATACAAGTGTTTATGAATTTTCACCACATACAAGAACATTATTACAATCATTCACACCAAATACAAGACGATATATGATTGATGATTTGCGAAATGATGATGAAGATATATATAAAATCGAACAAGCTTTGGAAGAAAAGGATGAAGTATATACATATTTTGAAAATACTGCGATTGGTGTATTTTTAGAAGAATGGGTATGTTATAATTTAAAATGTAGTTGCGGAGATAAATTTGTAAAATATCAAAATCCAAATATGCCAGTTATCGATATAAAATGTAATAATGATAATCATAATATTGATTTATATGGACCAAAATATTATCAAATTAAATCTTCTGAATTATATAAAACATTTAGAGGTTTAGAATATTTCCAATTAGAACCAAATCAATATATTCATGTTGGTTCACGTAAATATGGAAGTTTATGTCATGAAATTAAAATTGGTGATATTGATTTCAGTAATAAAAGTAGTGATAAATATAAAAAATTATTAATTGGCTATATATGTATTAAATATACTTATAATACAGATAGTAATATAAATATAATTGGAAATAGTTCTTTTATTTTACAACCTAAATTAAAATTTGATAAATTTATTGATCTAAATTCACAATACTATTTATATCCTATAGTTGAAAGAAATGTTATAACATTTAACAAAGATTTATTTAATATATATTTGTTTGAAAATATACAATCTTTAAATTTAAAAAATATATCAATTATGCAATTTGAAAAAATAAATAATATAAAACCAATGAGATTATTTTAGTTAATTAAATTATATTTTAGTTAATTAAATTATATTTTAGTTAATTATATTTTAGTTAATTATATTTTAGTTAATTATATTTTAGTTAACTATATTATATGATACCAGAATCGTTACGCGATAATACAACTATTGTAAAGAATCATACATTAAAAACACATATTTTCTGTATATTATTACGGATTATTATTGGTTTAAGTATAATTACAAATAGTATTCCAAAAAATATTATACAAATCTTATCATTATTTGTAATTATAACTTTTACATATAAATTCTTTAAAATAGAACATATTTGGAAAGTATATCTTAGAACAGTCCTATCTTATGCAATAGTATTGTTTTTAGTTACAAAATATAATGATAAATATAATAATGTTGCAGGTACTATTATCATAATAGATGCACTTATGGGTTTACAATCTAGACACATATTTGAACAAATTGGATATGTTATGAAACAAATTAAGTTAACAAATTAAGTTAACTATATAATAATTTAGTTAATTATACATTAAAATGGACATAATCATAACGCATATTCAAGAGATATTACCATATTATTTATTATTTGAAACAATTTATTATTGTTCAAAAAATAAATTTGTTGATTTTAATCATGCATATTTTCTATTCCATTCCATAATAAATTTAATAAATACAATATTATTATTACCTTTTATAAGCCAATTGACTTATGATCCTCTTGGAAATAATATAGTAAAATCAGATTGGTTGCATCTTGATATAATATATCCAATGATAATAGGGTTACATACATTTCATTTAGTTCATCATCTAAATAAAATAAAATACGATGAAATTATACATCATATTATTACACATATATTCTGGTATTTTATTCATATTGCCCAAAATCCTGTATACTTAGCAGGAATAATTGCAATGTCTGGAATACCAGGTGGCATAACATATCTGATGTTGTTTATGCAAAAATCTAATATATTTAAATCTAATATATTAAAAAATAAAAATTTAGAAAAAAAAATATCGATGTACTTAAATATATGGGTTAGAATGCCAATATGTATAATTTTTGCTACTATTATTTATATTATTGGTCTTTCAAATAATTTATATTATGGTTCATTATTTATGGCAATATTTACTTTAGTTAATGGAGTACATTTTATGCATAATATAATTGATAGCTATTATAGACAAAATAATTAAGTTAACTAAATAATTAAGTTAACTAAATAATTAAGTTAACTAAATAATTAACTAATTATATATGGTAGATTTAATAAATAAATATTTAGAACAATTAGAAAAAATGTCCAATATAGATATTGATACTCTATTAAATAAGTCATTATCTTTATATTATGATGATAATTTAATAGATATGTATCATCATAAAAAAAAGAGTTTATGTATTGCATTATTTTTTAAAGATATTGATTTTGTATTATCATTAAAGTTAGGAAAGAAAACTTGTTCTATATTTGGTTGTTATTCAAAAAAAAAAGATATAGATATTGATGAGTTAATTTCTAAATATTTTTACAATAATAAAATACCAAATTTTATTGATGAAATATTATATTTATATAGAAAAAATGATGATATAAATATTGATGAAATTAAAAAAAATAATAGAATTGAAGATTTATCTTTATTGAAAAAATATATCAATAATGTTGATTATTCAGATAGATTAATAAATATGACTATTGAAGATAAAATCAATTTAATAAAAAAGATTTTCTTAGATATTGAAATAATATAATAAATAATATAATAAATAATATTATTATATTATTATAATATATTATGGAACAAAATAAATACGAACCTTGTAATTCTAGATATATGAAAAATTATGTAAGAGATAATTGCGGTCTTAATCCATTTACTCGAGAGGAATTACCACCTACATGTAAATTAAATGAACGAATGATAAATAATATTACAACATTTTTATGTCATATTATTCCAACATATAATAATAATAATATTACAATTCATGATATTAAAGATGGAGAAATACTAGGAAGAGGTTCTTTTGGATATACTTTTGGTTTAAATGATAAAAATATTGTTATAAAAATAAATGTATGTTTATCAAACAGTTCAGATAAAAAGATTACTGAAGATATGATAAAAATGTTAAAAAAAGAAATATTGATTCATACAATACTTACAAAATATGATACAATTAATTATATTCAATTATATGGTTATTATATTAAAGAGGATGGTAAAAAATATTACTATAATGATTTAGTAAATAATACAACAAACCAAATAGATTTGAAAGAAAAAGAAATAAATTTTAAGGAAAGTTGTGAAATTTATTTATTAATGCATAGAGGTTTAAATGATGTAGCATCATATATTGGTAGAATTTTTGATGATTATACATATAAAACTTTTATAAGAGATGCACAAGACATATATGATTTATTAAATGCATTTAAAGTATCAAATAAAATTTTAGAAAATGAAGGACAAATATTTATACATTCTGATATAAAAGCAGAAAATATAGTTAGATCATATGATTACACTTTGGAAAAATATAATTTAAAATTAATAGATTTTGGTTTGTCTAAATTATCTGATGAATTTTTTGTTCAATCACCTGATGGGACAGAACTTGTTTTTAAAATATTATTTACACATATAATTTATTCAAATGAAAAAAGATACATAAGAGAAATATATGATAATAGACTATCTATGGTATCTCCGCTATTTGATATTTTTAGTATTATTTTAGTAATGTTTGAATTATTTTTAAAATATCGCATGAATACACCTGAATATAATAATTATAGAATAAATGAAATTATGATGGAATATGCTATTCGTCAAAAACAATTAAACAATAATTTATTATACCAAAATATTAGAAAATTATTGATAATATTTAATAGTATATATGATTATCACCAAAGTAAAATTAATATTTATTATAAAAATGTATTGGGTTCTGAATCTTTAGTCGGATGGTTAAAAGGTTTCTTAACTAAAGATCCATTACAAACATATATTGATTCATATGATTTATCTGAATTTAAATTATCCGATATTGATATCACAAATCATCCTAAATATATTAATACTGGAAATAAATTAAAAGATGATATGAAATATTTAACAACTATTATTGATTTTATAATGTCTGATTCAATAAATATTGAATAATATTATTTTTTAGTATTTTTTTTTATAATTTTAGTTTTGGGTTTATTTTTATTATATTTGTCACTATCACTCTTACTATCACTATTGCTATCACTATCACTATCACTATCACTTTCACTATCACTATCACTATCACTATCACTATTGATATTTTTATTTTTATTTAATTTTTCATAGAAATCATATTCTGATTCAGGAACATCCGATATATCCGATATATCTACATCACATGATTTTTCTAGATTTGTTGCTATTTTAGTTTCATTATTTTCATAATTAATATCATCATTAATATCATCATTAATATCATTATTATGAACAACAGTATCTGAAACAATAGCCATTAGATTTTCTTGTATTTGTTCTAATTCATCAAGTCCATTAAATCCATCAAAATCAATATATCTAATATAAGGAGTTATAAATTTTAATATTGGTTTAATAAATGAATCATTTTCTAATGCACATTCAAAAGACAATATTAATTTAATATATTCTATATGACATATAAATTCATTATGTGATTTATCTTGAACATTTTCTTTTTCAACAGAAGTAGTTCTATAAACATTAATTAGATTATGTATAGAATCTAATAAAGGTTTTATTATAAAGTTTGTAAACCGAATACCTGCAATATCTGAATTCCATTTTGTTTGACTTATTTTTACAACATAATTTTGTCTTGTAATATCAGTATTCCAAATTTGTTGATTTTGTGGATCTTTGTGATTTATTAATTTTAATATTGATTTTGATATATTTTGTACAAAAATATTATATTTAAAATGATATATTAATTTTTTTTCTAAAGAATATTTATTTTTATTATCTTCTGGGCATTTATAATCTATTCTTAATATATCAACACATTCTTGTGTATTTATTCTTTTCATTGGAGGTGTTGATTGGTGGTGTTCCATTAAATATTTTATTAAAGATGATGCTTTTGTAATAGCATTATTAACAACTCTCACAACATGTTTATTTGATTCTCTCATTTCATCGCGCGATTGTTTTAATTCTTCTTTTAAAACACTATTCGAATGTTCTAGTTCTGCCTTTATTACTTCTTTTACTACATCTACAGTATCAACTGTATTAACTGTAGATATATCTTTTTTTTTATTTTTGTTTATTTTAATTATATTATCTTTTTTTTTAATTATTTTATTATTATCATCATTATCATCATTGTTATCTTTATTATTTTTATCATCAATTATTAAGACTACAGTAGAATTTATATTATCGACATTTTCAATAACATCATTTTTATGTTTATTGTATCTATGTTTTGTATATTGTCTTCTTGATTGGTAATCTTTATCACAAACAAAACAAAATACATTATTTTTTTCTTTATCGATATGTTTTGTTGTTTTACAATGATTTGTAAAATTTGTTATTTTATTTGTATTTATATTACAAAGTTTGCATTGATATAGCATAAATTATTATATTAATATATTTTTATATAATTATATTTCTATTAAGACTCAATAATATTTATAAAGTTATCAGTATCATAAATATTTATTAAAAAATAAAGACAATATAGATAAAATATTTATGTTTTACAGACATTTAAAATAAATAAAAGAATATATGAGTAATATAATTTATTATAATTTTAATAGATATTATTCTTAATTTTTAGAGACAATTTTTAATATTAAAAAAAATATTAAAAAAAATATTAAAAATATATATATTTTGATTTTATAATATTTGTAATTATAGATAACATAATATGTTTATATTTATTTAATATTATAAAGGGTACATTTAAACAGAAAAAATTGTTCAAAAACACTGTCTAAAAATACTTTTTTATGACGGCTAGAGTATGATTGTATATAATTTATATATTATAAATTAATATTTATTTAAATAATAAAAATTTAATTAAATTCTTAAAATATTACTAAAAATATTACTAAAAATATTACTAATAAATTTCTCTCATAATATAGCCTCATGTGTGCGCGCGTGCGTGTGTGTGCGCGCATGTATTATATGTATACACATATATTTATTTATATTTATCTCAATATATTACTAATAATAATAGATCTAATGTTCTCTTTAATAATAGTCTCAATATATTACTAATAATAATCTGTAAAAATATTACTAAAAATATTACTAATAAATTTCTCTCATAATATAGCCTCATGTGTGCGCGCGTGCGTGTGTGTGCGCGCATGTATTATATGTATACACATATATTTATTTATATTTATCTCAATATATTACTAATAATAATAGATCTAATGTTCTCTTTAATAATAGTCTCAATATATTACTAATAATAATCTGTAAAAATATTACTAAAAATATTACTAATAAATTTCTCTCATAATATAGCCTCATGTGTGCGCGCGTGCGTGTGTGTGCGCGCATGTATTATATGTATACACATATATTTATTTATATTTATCTCAATATATTACTAATAATAAAAAGACAATATATAACACATTATATGATTCATATATACTTTTTATTTGTATAACCACATATTATGATCTTAATATTATACAAAAATATGCATAAAATATATTTTTGTATATATACTTTATTGATTATTACACATAAATTACGCGATTTTTATAATTTATACACAATAAAAACGCATTTATATGAAAGTAATAAGTATCATATATTTTTATTTATGATCTAAAAAATACAAAAAATGTCATATTTATAATTAGCCTACTTATATACCATATTTTTGTAAAAAGTCCTGACCTATATTTTTGGCTAGAATTACATATTTTTTATTTATTATATATGTGTTCTTTTTAGTGTAATTTTGGTCTTATTTGTAAAAAACCACTTTTTTAAGAAAATACGAGTATAGGGATACTAAAATTTACAAACACTAAAATGTCCTAAAATATTTTAGAAAGTAATGATATATACTAAAAAATACCAAATCTAGCCGTGAACTTTTATGTGTGTCGAAGGGTCAGACCCCCTTCAAAATTTTGAAAATGAAAATTTTTTGTTTGCGTTTAAAAAAAATTTTATATATAAGAAATGTTATTTAAGAAAATTTATCTAAATAATTGTAATTGATATTTATATTAACTTTTAGATAAAAATATAAAATTTATCAAAAATATAGATTTTTTTGTCCTAAAATTATATTATTTGTCTTATAAAATATAAAAAAGAAATGATATATAATAATTTTTTAGAATATTATTTAGATTATATAAAATCTAATAAAAAGTATATATGTATTAAAAATATAGTCATATAAAAAAGTAAAAATAGGACTATAAATAAATCAAAAAGTATATATATAATACTAAATAATATATTTTTAGCTAAGCTGAAAAATAAATAAAAAATTATAAATTTTTTTTACACAAAAAATACGCGATTTTGCAAAAAACGGGTTTTTTCAAAAAATGCATTTTTCACAAAAAAAACGACGACCGTTTTTTTATTTTCTCATCTAAATTAATTAATCTATAAAAAGATAAAAATTTAAAAAAAAATATGAAAAAATTATTTAATAATTTGTAAACTATTCATACAAATTTCGAAAAGTTTTATACCATGCATACTTATCGGGGTTTGCTACAATATGATGTAGAAATTCACGTCCAGTCATACGTTCTTTTTGTGAAACAATCTTAAATTCAAAATCAAATTTATCTGCAATAAAATCTACACACTTATAAAACATATTTGTTTTTGTGTCGATAATATTTTTGATTGTTTCAATCATGTCTCTGTCAAAAATATTATTGAATCCATATGTAGTCATATCAAAAATAGGATTTTCTCCTTTGATAAATTTTTCTTCATAATCCTTGATGTATCTCAATGTATATAGAATATAATCTCGAAATTGTGAGATGAATGATTGGATATAAACACACATAATTGATGTGATAATATCAATATTTTCAAAACCATATGATTCTATAGTTTCATTAAGATATGAAACAAAATCATTATAAACTTCATGTTTAATATTTTCTAGATTTTTGTAGAACAAAATAACTTGATTAATATTAAAAACACTAATCATAGGACGAGCGTTTGTGCGTTCAATACGATATGGTAGATGAGCTTCGGGTTTACGAAAATCATAGTAACAACCACTAATAAATCCATTTCCAAGACCATAGATAATATGATTTAGATGATTTTGGATTGAATTTTCTGAATCAACAAAATACTTTTCAATGTATTTAATATTATCATTTCCTGAAAAATCATGATATACATATGTAACATTGTTTTCAATACAAATTTTGTGGAGACGATGAATTTCATTTGTAATATTAATATAATCTGGAACTCTGTGTGGATATTCCTTAGAAGAATTTACAATAATTGAATGACGAAATGGATAGATTTTGATACGCTTATTTTCAAATGAAAATCCATTATGAGTTTGTTTCCATTCAGATAGATTCAGCTTATTTGTCATACTGATGTCTTGAGTGATAAACGGAATATTCTCGAGATATGGATCAATATAAATACAGAATACATTTAGATTTTCAATTTGTTGAAACAATTTTTGTAGAGCAGGTGGAAATTGATGATAATTTTCATCATCTAGAATAGAAAGACCATTTTCATCTTGTCTAATCCTACCGGCAACAGTGCCGATTCCAACATAAATGATAACTGGAGCATTTTCAAGATTGTATTGAATGTTCAATTCAATAGAATCAATGATGGAATTAAGATGATCAATAGTAGAAGAATTCTTAATAGCAGCTGCCATTATATATAATATATTATATACTATATTATGATAACAGTATATAATAATTTTCAATTTTTTTATATTTGTTGTTTATATTTTTTTATATTTGTACTTCTTTTACATAAAAACATTTTCGTCCATTTATTTCTTTGGCAATAACTTTATGACCTTTTGGATCTTTTTCTTGTTGATATACTTTAAATTTATATGGATTTTCGGGTTTTATTTTTTTAAGTTTATTTATAAAATCTGCATCAGGTTTAATATCTTTATTTTGACTTAATAATTCAAGACAATTTGAATATGATACAAAAATAATTTTATCATATAATGCGTCTATTTCGTCATCATCTAAATCATCGCTTGTTCTATGAGGATCAATCTTTGCAAGATATAATGCTTCGTTTTTGATATAATTACCAACTCCTGCAAATTTATTTTGTTCCATAATAAAAGCCACAATTTTTTTATTGGTTTTTTTTATTTGTTCTATAAAATAATCTTTTGTAAAATTATCATCAAATATATCAATACCAAGTTTTTGTAGAGCTTTATCGTGTTGTTTTTGATTTAATATTTTTAATTTAGAAAATCTTCTAGCATCATCCATATACATAGTAAGCATTTTTGATTCATCAGATGTTACAAAATTTATTTCATAACGTGGATATTTTGGATCTTGAAATGTAAGCCATCCGGTTAATCCACAATGTATATGAAAATAATAATCATCACATTCAAGAATCAATAATTTACCTTTTGATGTTATATTTTTTACTTTAGATTTTTGAGGTACTTTTACAACTGTTTTAGAATTAGATACGATATTTGTTAATTTAAGTCCTATTAGATATTTTTTACATATTTCACTTAGATATTTTATTTCTGGTCCTTCAGGCATATATAATATATATAATTATTTTTAAGTTAACTAAATTATTTTTAAGTTAACTAAATTATTTTTAAGTTAACTAAATTATTTTTAAGTTAACTAAATTATTTTTAGTTAACTAAATAATATTATGTTATAATATATATGACTCAAAATGATGATATGATTATTGCTAATTTACAAATAAAACTAGATCTACAAACAAAAGAAAATCTAAATTATATAAATCTAATTACAGAACAACAACAAGAAATAGAAAATCTAAAATCTAAAATAGATTTCCTAGAAAGAATAGTTAACTTAGAAAAAAATAATAAACGAAATAACAAAAATAGTGAAACATATAACAATGTAGATAATAAATCTGTAATATCGCGTATGATGAGTTGGATTAGTTATAACTAAATATATTTTAGAAGAACTATACAACAATTGTTTTGAGTAATCGTTCGCAGACAAGATATGGATCCATATTTGCAGCAGGACGTCTATCCTCTAAATATCCAAAACCATCTTTTAATACATTCAGGGGTATTCGAATACTAGAACTGCGGTCACAATTACCATATGAAAAAGTATTAATATTTGCGGTTTCATTTGTTCCAATCAGTCTGAGATTATTATATTTACCATACACATCAATATGTTCCTTATGATTTTTTGATAATTTTTCAATTGCTTCGTATATTTTTGAAATACCATCTTTTTCTCTCATTTCTTTAGTTGAAAAATTAGTATGAGCTCCACTACCATTAAACTTTTCAAATGGTTTAGGATGAAATGTAATAATTGCATTATATTTTTCAGCAGTTTTAAAAAGAATATATCTAGCAATCCATAATTGATGTGATACATCAAATGCATTGAGTGGACCAATTTGAAATTCCCATTGCGATGCAGTAACTTCAGAATTAATACCACATATTTTTATTCCAGCATTAATACACAATTCCATATGTTCTTCTGCAATTTTTCGACCCATTGCTTTACCAGTTCCAACTGAACAATAATGTTGATTCGGATGATAAATAATTTTATCCCCAATGTTATCTATATCATATGCATCACCATTTTTATCAAGAATTATATATTCTTGTTCGATACCAAACCACGTTTCTAAAAGATTAGGAAGATTCAATCGATTATGTTGAATTAATTGATATAATTTATTATAATTATTTGTTTTATGAGCTATACCATCGGGCATCATAACCTGATTTAAAACTATATAATATTTATTATTATCTGTATTTACAAAGAATGGATTATTACAAAAGTATACTGGTTTTAGAAATAGATCAGAATCTTTTGTAATGCTCTGGCCAGTCGATGACCCATCAAAATTCCATTCAGGAAATAAATCCAAATTAATATGATCATATTTGTTATCAATAACTTTAATTTTTGATCTAAGATTTTCCCCATCAATCCAAATATATTCGGCTATTATTTTTGTCATTGTAATATAGGATACTGGCATATAGTTAAATTATTTTTAAGTTAACTAAATTATTTTTACTAAATTATTTTTAAGTTAACTAAATTATTTTTTACCTTTATTTATAATATATTAATATAATATGATAAAATTAGATGAATTAATAGATTTTATAAATAATTATAAATTTGATAAAAAATATACATTTTATAAAGATAGTATTGATAAATTAAAAACTTTAAATGAAAAAAATCTAGAAGAAATTAAACATGAATCATTTATATTAGAACCATTAAGATTATTTTTATTAAAAAATAAATATAATATATTTTTAGATACAAAAAAAGCAGATAATTCTACATATATTAAATATAAACTAGATGATAAAGAAATAGAAAATTTTTTAATTAATGTGTTATTGACTGAAGAACATAAATCAAACATATTATCGTTAACACAAATTAATACAAAAGAAATAAAAAAAATATTAAATTCAAATACAATATTTTTGAATATAACACAATATGAAAAAAAATCCGGTTATAATATAACAAATTTATATGATACTTTAGGATTTCTTTTAGGAATAGAATCGATTCGTATATTAAAATATCAGAGATTGGATAGAATAATAGAATTCTTAAATAATCAAGAGGGATATAAAGTATTAGAGATATTGCAAAAATATAATAATTATATACATACTTTACCGGATGCATTACGTGATGATTATATTATTCATAGTGGTGCGGTTTTAACTGCATTTGGAACAACCTATACAAGAGATGTAGATGTAATAGTTTATAAACCAAATTTTGATGGATTAGCTGCAAATAATTATATTAAAGAAATTAATTCCAAATATACAGATATAGATATGAATATAATAGATAAATATGGTGAATATTATACAAAATCTGATGAAAGACCATTAAAATATAAAAAAATATGGCTTACATATCAATTACCACATTTAGATGGAGCTGTCGATATATACGATGTGATTGTAAATCCAGTATTTCATTTTTATTTTGCTGGAATGAAATTTTTTAATATTAATCTAACATTATATAGATTCCTACAAAGGGCATCTGTATCGTCTATGGCTGATATTATAATGTTATATGATATAAATAAATATGATGTACGTGATAAAATATGCTTACCAAATATGACAATCAGACAAGGAAGACTAGTAGTATTTTATGGAGAATATTTGGAAAAATATTTTAATAAGTTGAGAGAATCATTAAAAGAATATTATAACAAAGATTATAAAATCGATGAACTTAAAAAACTTATTAAACATTGTAATGTAGAAGGATATGATATATATAAAGGTCCTATGACAAAAGATCAAGATACTGAAATTATAAAATATTTTCACATTATGATTAAGAAAGATATATTAAAAAAATATGCTACAAATACAAATTATTTATTGGATGTTGGTTCGGGTAAATTAACTGATATGAGATTATGGGATGAAATTAATGTAAAAAACGCTGTTGGTATAGAACCATCAAAAGAATCAATAGAAATGGGAAATGAAAAAATAAAAAAATTTGGATTTAAAGGTAAAATTGATGTGGTTGAAGGTGTTGGAAATACCGATTGGGAGAAAGAATCGAAATATAAAATAGCATTATCTAATAAATATGATATTGTTACATTTCAATTTACATTACATTATATGATGAATGAAATTGATATTGTTATTAAAAACCTAGAAAAAGTTATAAAATCGGGAACAAAAATAATTATAACATGTATGGATGGTAATAAGATACAAAATGATTTTAAAAGATTTGGTAAAGTAGAAGTTAGAAATAATCAAGAACCGATATTTGCAATTGTGCCATTCTATAAAGTTTCTGATAAAATTCCTGAATCTGATAATAATATTTTAGTTTATTTTAAAGGAGCTTTTGGTGTATCAAGTGGGTCACTTGAACCAATAATTGATATAGAAAAATTAATAAAAATATTTGATGAAAAAGGAATAAAATTAATAGAAAGAAAGAATTTTGCATCATATGATATTGATGTTAAAAAACGCATGTTTCCAAATCAATTGAGAGTAAGTTCATATTATATGAGCTTGGTCTTTGAAAAAATATAAATAAAAAAATATAAATAAAACTTAACAATAACTCAGCAAACCTTACACGTGTTATTATTACTCAACTTATTTTGCTTTAGCCTCCTAAGATTACGATCATATGATGAATAATGACGTTCCGGTTCTTGAGCCAACTTACAAAACTTTACACAACGAATACCATCTGATTCATCTTCATGTGTAAAATAAATGTGTCGAATAGTAAATCGTGCTTGCAATTCTTCCATACGTCGAATGCACCTATCACAAGGCTTTGAATTATGACCATTTGTTCGGACAACAAGAATATCAATCTTTAGCTTCTTTGTTGTCCTACCAAGACGTTCCATCAGTTTACGCAAAGCTTGTGCTTCTGCGTGTTCTGTTGTAGGAGTCTTGATATTAAAAACATTTGTTCCATATGAAATAGGAGCACCTGATTGATCTAGAATAGCACACATATGATTAGCAGTAGTCTGATATCCACTAGCTTGGATTTGTTCACGCCTCTTCTTGATGAGTTCATCACGAATACGATAGATAACCTGCGAATTAATACTCATATTAATATGTTAATATAATTAATAACTGTGTTTATATATATATTTAAAATTTCAATTTTTTATATTGACTGAAGTCAATATAAAAAATAGAGGCAAAAAAATATAAAGATAAACTTTATATTTTTAGGGTTGCGTCAATTTTTTATATTGACTGAAGTCAATATAAAAAATATAGGCAAAAAAATATAAAGATAAACTTTATATTTTTAGGGTTGCGTCAATTTTTTATTGAGGTTAACCCGAAACAATTTTTTATAGAGACCTATCGAAATAGAGGCAAAATTTAATCTTGCGTAAAGAAATGTTTTTCATTAGGCAAAATTTAATCTTGCGTAAAGAAATGTTTTTCATTAGGCAAAATTTAATCTTGCGTAAAGAAATGTTTTTCATTAGGCAAAATTTAATCTTGCGTAATGAAATGTTTTTTCTTGACAATAATATTATATTCTATATCTAATTGTTTACACATATCATCTATATCAATATGATATTCAATATCATAATCAAATATCGAATTTAAATTATTTATTTTCAAATTATAATGTTTGTCACATATTAAAATAGATTTAGAGTGATATTTTTTAAATTGTTTAAGTTTATTAAAATAACATTCATTACATGTATTATCAAAAAATTTTATTTCATAATAATTTGAATTATCTATAATTTTTATTGGTGTAATTACAATAGTAAGATTATTATAAATATTTTCTAATATATTTATACTACATATTAAATCAAACTTATTAAATTCATCATTATCTAATATTTTTAATTTTATAATATTTTCTGTATTATATTCATATTTTGGATATTCCGATTTATTTTCTGCATTAAAAATAAAATATTTTATTATGTCTATATAATCTTCTAAATTATTTTGTTTATATTTTTGACCAAATGTCAAGTAATCTTTTTCATAAAGAGGATAAGAATCATTAAAATAATAATTGAAATGATAAAAATAAAATCTAATATACTTATTACATAATTTATGTTTTCCAAATTCAATATATGAATTTTGTTTAAATGTATTAGTATATCCATCAAATAAATTATATACTTCTGGATCATCAAAATTATTTCCATCAACAAAATTTATCGCATTGTTACAATTTGTTTGAATATAATATACTGGATTATGTTTTATAATAGTTCTAAAATATTTTTTTAATACCGGTGTTTGTAATATAGTTCGATTATTTTTTGTATTTTCTTTTATTAAATAATTAGATAGTTCATCATTTATAATAATATCATAATCATCTGTATTTCGAAAATATATTTCAAGCTTTTCTAAAAGTGGAAATTTATTTATTTGAATATCATATATATTGGGTATAACAAGTTTATCATAATCCATTATTATATAGTTTATTTTATATTAGTTTATTTTATATATAAAAAATTGAATTTCAATTTTTTTGAAATATTTATAAACTAATATAAAAAATATAATAAAAATATAAAATAAACTATATAATAAATATGCCGAAAGTCAATATACCTGCTTCTATGAAAGATCCAACATATCGCTACAAAAGAGATAAAATAGAAATAGTAATTCAGAATACACAAGGTGGAATTACCAAACTATTGAATCTTGATAAAATATCAACACAACTTGGAACAACACAAGATGAATTACTTAAATTTCTCAAGAAGAAAGCAAATACAAGTGTTATAGAAAAGAATGGCCCATTTCTTCGTAAAACAGAAACAGTAGATAATCTTGAAAAAATGTTAGAAGAATACATTTTAAAAGAAGTATTGTGTACAAAATGTTCTAATCCAGAATTCAATGTAGAAAAAGTAGAAAAAACAGAAGTAAAAACATGTAAAGCATGTGGACATTGTAGAACAAAATTATAATTTTTATTTAGTTAACAAATTTAGTTAACTTAGTTATAATTTAGTTAACTATAAAAAAATATATAATATTATGTCAGCATATATACGTGATATATTATTAATAATATTGTATGGATTTTTTGTAATATCACAATTAACATTTTCGTCATATTTAATACATAATAAGGATAACTTTGAAAATATTTTATTTAACTATAAAAATATTACAGAATGTAAAAATAGTGCAATATATAGATTAAACAATGGAACATTAATTAATAACTCATTTTCAATAATGATATCAAGTTCAATAATTATTGGGTCATTTATTTTAATAATGATAAATAAAATAATAAATAAATTTATATCAAACAAATATGGATATGAATCACTTAATGATTTTAATACGAATAAAAATATTAACAATATAATATCAGGAAATTTAATACCAAGAGAAAAATACGATATGACAATACAAATAATATTTATAATGAGTATAATATGTTTTATTGTTTGTAATGGTATACAGTTTGTTTTACAATTAAATAATATAGATGAATCATGCTTGCAATATATCGATAATAAACTAGATAATTTTTATGTAATATATAAATTTATGACATCAGTTGCATTTTTTTCGAGTTACGCATTATTTTTTATTGTGCCATGCTTTTTATAAATATATATGAATTAATATTCATATATTTAATATATAAATATGGAAAAAACAATGCCTAACGAATTCTCGAGTTACGCATTATTTTTTATTGTGCCATGCTTTTTATAAATATATATGAATTAATATTCATATATTTAATATATAAATATGGAAAAAACAATGCCTAACGAATTCTCGAGTTACGCATTATTTT
>Ga0194133_10004222_pt1 | contig 19552 bp, 15 predicted proteins | sample TA2KigOf40mmetaG_FD_155448 | JGI IMG/M metagenome (GOLD analysis project Ga0194133, IMG submission 155448) | Freshwater microbial communities from Lake Tanganyika, Tanzania - TA2015055 Kigoma Offshore 40m | ecosystem: Environmental > Aquatic > Freshwater > Lake | place: Tanzania: Lake... | reverse complement strand
GAGCGTCTCGGCTACAAAACGCCAACTCAAGCTCGTCGCGATTTTTCTGTTGAATTCAAAATTGCTGCGTGATTCAATGGCAATAATTCACTCCCAACGCGCTGTCCACCACGTCCGGAGCGGAACACTTCTGGTTGACGGCATTGTCTTCAACGAGCAGGATTTGAGGCGTACGGCCATCTACGGAGACGGAGTTGATGCCTGACGACTTTGGCTCTGTCGCGTTGCGCTTGGGCTTTTGAGCGGCTTCGAGCGGGAATTGAACGATGAATTTGCTGCCCTTGCCTTCGACACTTTCGACCCAGATGCGACCACCGAACATCTCGACGATGCGCCGCGTAATTGTGAGACCGAGGCCAGTGCCGCCGAAGCGGCGCGTGATGCTACCGTCGGCCTGGGTGAATTTATCGAAGATCTTTTCGAGCTTGTCGGCGGGGATACCAACGCCGGTGTCTTCAACGATGAGTTCGTAATCGGTGCGGCCTTCGCGAGGTTCGCCAACCGGACGGAGATGCACACGAACCGAGCCGGCTTCAGTGAACTTGATGGCGTTGCTCAACAGATTGCCGAGAATCTGGCGGAGACGCATGGGGTCGCCATATACGGTCTCGGCGACTTCAGGGGAAACTTCGGCGGTAAGCTCGACGCGGTTTTGGCGGGCGCGGACCTGGTGTGTCTTGATCGCTTCGTTGACGACAGTCTTGATCTGGAAGGGAATCTTCTCAAGGCCCATCTTGCCGCTCTCGATCTTTGACAGATCGAGGATGTCGTTGAGGAGCGCAAGAAGGGAATGGGCGCAGCGTTGCGCGGTTTCCAGTTCTTCGCGTTGCTCGCCCGTGAGAGAGCTTTCGAGCACTACGTCGAGCATGCCAAGGATGCCGTTCATCGGGGTGCGCAGTTCATGCGACATGTTGGCGAGAAACTCGCTCTTGGCCTGGCTGGCAGCGAGCGCGCGCTCCATCGCTTCACGCAGAGCGTCAGTGCGCTGTTGGATGCGCGCCTCGAGCATTTCGCGGTGCTCTTCAATTTGACGGTCGCGCTGTGTGAGTGCGGAGATCGTTTCGTTGAAGACTTCGCCGACGAACTGGATTTCGTCGCCCGTGCGGCTGACCTGGATATTTTCGAGTTTGCCCAACTGGGCTTTTTTCATCCCGGCAGCGAGGTTTTGCAGGGGCTTGGCCATGATGACCGAAGTGAAGCGGCCAATGGCAAGAGCAACCAGCAAGAGGATGCCGACCATGAGGATGCCTTTGCCGACTGCAAAGGTATTGTTATGAACGTCGTAGCCAATATTGACGAGAATGACCCAAAGCACCAAAACCGATGTGAACATCGAGAATTTGGTGGCGAGTGTGCGAGATTTCGGGCTCTGGGGCAAGGCAGTCTCGAAAGATGATTGTTGTTCTAAGGTATTTCGGCAATTTCAGTCTGTCACTTTAATCCCTGTGATCCCATTGGGGAAATTACTTAGGTTCTCTGAGGCGAGTTGCCCGGCGAGGCTCTGCTAGACTGCCAAAAGGATGGGACCCTCCGGCCGTCTGGCCACCACGCTTTGCGGAATTCAGCTGAAAAACCCTGTACTTGCAGCTTCGGGCACTTTCGCCTATGGGATCGAATTTGAAAGAGTTGTTGATTTAAACCTTATCGGCGGGATTGTCGTAAAAGGTTTAAGTAAAGATCCGATTGAGGGAAATAGACCTCCGCGGTTGTGGGAAACGGCGTCGGGGATGATGAATTCGATCGGTTTACAGAACGTCGGTGTGCGGGAATTTGTGGCGTCGAAGCTGCCGGGATTGAGGCGGTATGAGACGAAAGTGTTGGCAAATGTTTTCGGATATGCGCCAGAGGACTACTTTGAGGTGGTGCGGGTGCTGGACGATGCCGAAGGGATCGCAGCCTACGAGTTGAATGTGTCGTGCCCGAATACAAAGCATGGGGGGATCTTCTTTTCATCGGACCCGGTGTTGTTGGGTGGACTCGTTCAAGAGATCCGGAAGTTGACGCGGAGGCCTCTGATTGTGAAATTATCACCGAATGTGGCAAAGATCGATCCGGTGGCGAAGGCGGCCGAGGAGGCCGGGGCGGACGCGATTTCGCTGATCAATACGATGATCTCGCTGGCGGTGGACGCGCGAACGAGGAAGCCGCGGATCGGGGCAGGGTTTGGCGGGTTGAGCGGGCCGGCAGTGAAGCCAATTGCGCTGAGGTTGGTGCATGAGGCGTGGAAGGCAGTGAAGATTCCGATTGTGGGGCTGGGCGGGATTGCGACTGGAGAGGATGCAGCAGAGTTTTTGATTGCGGGGGCGACGGCGGTAGAAGTGGGTACGGCGACGTTCTGGGACCCGGAGGCACCGGCGCGGATCGCGGGCGAGTTGGAGCGGTTTTGCGAGGAGCAGTCGATTGGGCATGTCGGTGAGCTGACCGGTACGCTACAGTTTTGAGAATGAGACAAGTAATTTCGACCGATGCTGCGCCGAAGGCGATCGGACCCTATTCGCAAGCGATCGTGCATAACGGGATTGCGTATTTGAGCGGGCAGATTCCGCTGGACCCGGCGACGGGGCAACTCGTCGAAGGTGGGATCGAAGAGCAGACGGTGAGGGTGCTGGAGAATCTGGGGGCGGCGTTGGCGGCTTGCGGGTCGAGCTATGGGCAGGTGTTGAAGACCACGATCTTTGTGAAGGACCTGGGGGACTTTGCGAAGGTGAATGAGATCTATGCGCGGTACTTCACGGTGGATCCGCCAGCGCGTGCGACCGTTGAGGCGGCGCGACTGCCACGCGATGTGAAGGTTGAGATTGAAGCGATCGCGGCGGTGAGTTAGTTGCGATGACGAAGGATCAGGCTTGGGCGGTGGTTTGCGAGTTCGTGCAGAACGATGGGTTGCGGCGGCACATGTTGGCGGTGGGGACCTGCATGGAAGCCTATGCGCGGCATTTCGGCGAGGATGCCGAGAAGTGGGCTGTGACCGGGATGCTGCATGATTTCGATTGGGAGATCCATCCGAATCTGCCGGATCATCCGGTGAAGGGTGAGGCGATCCTGATTGAGCGTGGTGTGAGCGAGGAGATCCGGCGGGCGATCCTTTCGCATGCGGACTTTACGGGAGTGCCGCGTGAATCATCGATGGAGAAGGCGTTGTTTGCCTGCGATGAGTTGGCGGGGTTCCTGACGGCGGTCGCTTATGTGAAGCCGACGAAGAGCATCTTTGAGGTGGAGCCGAAGGGCGTTCTCAAAAAGATGAAGGATAAGGGGTTCGCGCGGGCGGTGAATCGTGAGGACATCACGAAAGGGGCCGCCGAGATGGGCGTCGATCTTGAGGCGCACATCCAGTTCTGCATTGATGCGATGAAGCAGAATGCGGAGGCGCTGGGAGTGAAGGGGACTGCGGCCTAGCTGACCTTGCGGAGCTTGGTGAGGCGGCCGACCTCGACCCATTCGACGACGTAGATGTTGCCATCGGCGTCGAAGCTGGCGGCGTGGGGGGCGATGAACTTGCCGGGGGTGAAGGCTTCGCGGTTGAGGGTGCGCAGGTTTTCGTAGGTCTTGCCGTTGGGCTCGCGGCCATCGCCGAGTTGGACGAGGGGTTTGTTGTTGCGATCAAACAGGGTGACGACGGCCTTGAGGTCGGGCATGAGCATGAGGCCGTTTTGGAAGTCGAAGGTGCTGGGCCAGCGGACGCCGTCTTTGATGCTATGCAGGGGCTTGCCGTCGAGGGTGAAGTATTGGACGCGGCTGTTGGCGCCACGCTCGCCGACCATGAGGAGGGGCTCTTTGCCGCGGGTGTCGATGGCGATGGCGTGAGGCCAGATGGTGGTGCCGGGGGCGGTTTCGATGTCTTTGTTTTTGTCCATGAGTTCGCGGGAGCCGCCGAAGCTGCGGACCCAGCGGAGCTTTTCGTCGAAGTGGTGGATGTAGAACTTACCGTAGCCGTCGGCGACGTAGATGTGGCCGTTGGGGGCGATGGCGAGGGTGGAGGGTTTGAATTCACTAGCCTTGTTGTAAAGGCCGCTCGCGATGGGGGCGTGCATGACCCAGACGACTTCGCCGTCGAGGGTGGTTTTGCGGATGAAGCCTCTGACGTTGTCGCAGTGGTAGAGGTATTCGGTGTTGCCTTCGCGATGGAGGACGAGGCCGTGTGCGCCGCTGCGGAGGTCGGCTCCCCAGCTCTTGATGAACTTGCCCTGGTCGTCGAAGACACAGATGGCGTCGGGGCTTTGGCTTTCTTTGTGGACGGTGTGGGCGACGATGACGCGACGGTCTGCGGTGACTACGACGCCGTGAGTGTTGCCGTACTTGATGTTCGAGGGGAGCTGGGTCCAATCGTGGATCGTCTCGTAGCGATGTTCGGCCTGGCCGAGGATCGGGGTGGCGAGGGCGGAGGTGAGTGAGGCTAACAAAGTGCGACGTTGCATGTAATGATTGTGACGGAAGCCAATTCTTGCCGGTGTGGGGCCTGGTCTTCAAAACCAGTGAGAGGCGCTCCGCGTCTCTGGTGGGTTCGACTCCCACTGGCTTCCGCCAAAAGCCTATAACGGCTTGCCTGGGACTATCAAGAGTTGGCGAAAGTGATTGCCTTCCCACACGAAGTAGAATGCGCGGGGGATCTGCCTGGTCAGATCTTGGGTCCAAATTCCACACGTGAAGACAAATAGTCGACTGTCTGCGCGGACTTTCGCTTCGGAGTCTTCGTAGGCTGAGCCGCACATCAACCAAGGCGATTCGGGTTTTGTTAGTGGCGGTGAGACCACTACGCCGGTCTTCAAGTTCACGAGGGCACCCTGATAGCAGTTTGATCCGCAACCCCAAGTGGCAAAGTGGAAATGGCCCGCAAAGTTTGGTGCTTCCCTGGAGGCGGCAAGCAATCGCGTCCTCATCAAACGCTCTTGGGTGGTTTTGAGTTGGACGGGAGCGGCTGGCGGCTGCCATTTCTCCTTTACAGGGAATTCTTCGAAGCGTGGAGGATGCTGCGCGTCGTAGGTTCGTTGCGGTTGTGATTTCGCATGGGCTGCAAGCACGCAAAGAATCGCCACAAACCACAGACGCTTCCACCAGGGCTTCTTCGGCTCGGGGTTCTGGGCGAGCCAGGATTGGGCGTCGGCGAGGTCCTGGCGGCAGAAGGGGCAGTCGGCGAGGTGGCAGTCGACACTTTCTTTTTCGTCAGGGTCGATTTGGCTGCATAGGTAGCGGTCAAATGTTTCGTAGGGGATGTGATCGTCTTTGGTCAGGAGACGGCGGCCTCTTCGATGATGAGCTCTTTTCTGTCAGCATCCATGGCGGCCATGACGCCAAGCGGAAGAGTGATCTGATCCGCGGTGTGGCCGATGAGGAGGCCGTGGAATACGGGGACCTTAACCTTGGCGAAGACGCGGTCGAGGACTTCGCCGAGGGTGTAGTTGAAGGTGATCGAGGGTTGGAATTCGCGGGGACCGCAATCGACGCATTCGCCGATGATGACGCCGGCGCATTGGTCGAACTTGCCCGCGAGGGCGAGTTGTTGCAGCATGCGGTCGATGCGGTAGGGTTCTTCGCCGACGTCTTCGAGAAAGAAGATCTTGCTGCGGACATCGGGCTCATGAGGAGTGCCCATGAGGCAGCTGACGAGGGTGAGGTTTCCGCCGATCAAGCGGCCACGAGCCTTGCCGCCTTTGACGGTGCGCAGAGGATGCTGGGGCCGGAATGGGTTGCGCTCGGTTGGGTTGCCGAGGACGCCCATGGGTTTATTGTCGATCGAGCGGCGGAACCAGTTCTGCGAGAACTCGGTGAAGGGCGAGAGGCCGGTGGGGCCGTGGAACGTGACGAGGCCGGTCTTTTGATGGATCGCAAGATGGAGGCCGGTGATGTCGCTGTAGCCGAGCATCAGCTTGGGGTTCTTGCGGATGAGTTCGTAGTCGATGCCGTCGAGAAGCTGGGGGGTGCCGTAGCCGCCGCGGACGCAGATGATGCCTTTGACTTCCGGGTCGGCGAACATCGTGTGGAGGTCTTCGATGCGGGCGGGGATGCTGTCGCCCAGTTTTGCTTCGCGGCGGCCAACCTGCTTGCCGACCTTGGTCTTCCAGCCGAACATCTCGGCGGTAAGGAGCATGGTCTGGAGCTGGTTGGGATCCGCAACGAAAGTGCTAGGGCTGACGAGGCCGACGGTGTCGCCGGGACGCAGCATCCTGGGCTTGACGATGGGAGAGGCCGTGCCGGATTGGGCAGCTATGGCTGCGGACGGCACGGCGGATACGAATTCGCGGCGCTTCATTACTGGAGAGGTTACCAATTTGTCATGCTGCCGTCGGGACGACGGAAGAGTTGGATCGGCTGGTCGTGCTTGGTGACCTCGAAGAACATCGGGATCTTGGTGGCATCAAAGGTGACGCCGAGGCCAGGGCGCTGATTGGGGTAGAGCTTGCCGGCTTTGAAGTCGAAGCACTCGGGGAGGTAGGACTTGTGTGGCAGTTCGATGGCGGTGCCGGTCATCTCCATCATGACGGGGCCGGAGAAGACGCTGTTGCAGTGGACGAGCGTGGCTTCGGCGATGGGGCCGGTGAAGTGGGGAGTCTGGCCGACGTAGTGGGTTTCGCAGAGGGCGGCGAGCTTCATGTATTCAGTGACACCGCCGCAGTTGGGGATGGAGACGCGGTTGTAGTCGATAAGGCGGCCTTCGATCAGTTCGTTGATGTCCCAACGGTGGCTGTGCTGTTCGCCGACGGCGATGGGGACTTTGACCATGGGGCGGAGTTGCTTGTAAACGCTGTTGTTCTCGCTGCGGACGAGGTCTTCGACGAAGTAGGGTTCGAGGGGTTCGATCATGCCGGAGAGTTTGACGGCATCGGGGAAATCGAGGCGGGTGTGGAAGTCGATGGCCCAGTCGCCGGCCTTGCCGACACCTTCGCGGATTTGCTGGCATTGCTCGAGGGTTTTGTGGACCATGGCGCGGTTTTGGAAGGCAGCGCCCTGGCCGGGGTCGGCGACGGAGGTGCGGAAGGCGCGGAAGCCGTATTCGACGCAAGCGCGGGCGTTCTCGACTAAATTGAGTTTTTTGGGATTTGGGAAGCCGGTGCAGTAGCACTCGACGTGCTCGCGGGAGAGACCGCCGAGGAGTTCATAGACGGGGACGCCGAGGGCTTTGCCTTTGAGATCCCAGAGGGCGAGATCGAGAGCACCGATGGAGTGGGTCTTTTCGCGGCCGGCCGGATAGAAGAGGCCGCGGAACATGAGCTGCCAGAGGTGGTCGATTTTGGTGGGGTCCTGGCCGATGAGTTGGGAGGCCAGTTGCTTGACGAGATCGGGGGAGCCGCCTTCGCCGATGCCGGTGAGCCCGGCGTCGGTCTCGATAGTGACGACGTGGAAGCTCTGGTTCACCATGGGGCGTGTGATGGGCGAATTGTAGTAGCGGATGCGCGTAATTTTCATACGCTTCAATTCGGCGTTCGCTTTTTCAATGAGGGGCGGGGTGAGGGCTGCTCCGGCGAGGAAGTTGCGTCGGGAGAGTTTCATAGACTTTGGTCTTTATGTTATATGTTGTCTATTATGCGAAAGCTTTTCGGAATTGTCGCTTTCGCATCTGGACTCTTCGCCCAGATCCCTGTTACAGATCCTCTTGTCGTAGCGAAATGCTCTGGATGCCATAGCAAGGATGAAAAAGGGAATCTCAGCCGGATCTCCTGGGTGAGATCTGCGCCTGAAGGGTGGCAGCAGGCTATCAAGCGGATGGTGCGGCTGCATGGGGTCTCGCTCAAGCCTGAGGAAGCACGCAAGGTCGTGCAGTATTTGAGCGATCAGCATGGACTGGCTCCGGAAGAAGCCAAGCCGGGCATTTACTATTTCGAGAAGCGGCACCTGGATCAGGAAAAGTACCCGGAAGTAGTGCGGGATGCTTGCGTGAGTTGCCATCCCTATGGCCAGGCGATGAACTGGCGGCGAGACGCCAAAGAGTGGGATTTGCTGGTGAACATGCACATCGGGTTCTTCCCGGTAGTGGAATGGAACAGCTTCCGTGGCATGCAGCGTGGACCTGCGGGGCCGCCGGTGCCGGGCGCAGATACGCGGACGCCTGTCGAGAAGGCGATTGAGCAAATGAAAACCGACTTTCCCCTTGAGACGAAAGAGTGGGCCGCGTGGACGGCATCGCGGCGGCAGGCGAAGCTTGCCGGGCGCTGGCTGTTGAGTGCATCGCAGCCGGGCAAGGGACGGTTTACCGGTGAGGTGACGATCGAGCCTGGGGCGAGCCCGAATGAATGGGTGACGCGTTCAACGATGACGAGCATTGAGAGCGGGCAGACGATCACGCGCGAAGGCAAGAGTGCTCTCTACACCGGTTATTCCTGGCGCGGCCGCAGCGGCGCGAATACGAATGCAGTGCGTGAGGTGATGATGGTTTCGCGCGATCAGAGCATGATCGAAGGGCGCTGGTTCTGGGGCGCTTATGACGAATTCGGCTACGACGTGAAGCTGGTGCGGACCGAAGATCGCCCTGTGATTCTGGCGACCAGCGTGACGGCACTGCGGGCGGGTAAGACGACCACGTTCCAGATTCTGGGAGATCAATTTCCGACTGGGTTGACGGTGGGCGATTTGGACCTGGGTGCCGGCATCACGATCAAGAGGCTGGGCAGGCAGACGCAGTCGACCTTGATTGAGGTTGAAGTCGAGGTGGCTGAGAAGGCCCCGCTCGGACCGCGCGATCTGGCAGTGAAGCGGACCGTGGCGGCGGGAGCCATCGCAGTATATGACACGGTGGATTACATCAAGACTGCCAGCGATACGGCGATTGCACGGCTGGGCGGTGGCAGCACTGCGTTCAATAAGGGCTACATGCAGTTTGAGGCGATCGGGTTTAATCGGGGACTTGACGGGAAGCCGAATACTCCAGATGACATCAATCTGGGTCCGGTGAAGGCGGAATGGTCGCTTGAAGAGTTCTTCGCCGTGTATGGCGACGACGATGTGCAATATGTCGGGACGATCGATAAGAGTGGTTACTTTACTCCATCGATTGAGGGCCCGAACCCGAAGCGGAAGTTTTCTCGGAATAACTACGGTGATGTGTGGGCAGTTGCGACCTATAAGGGCGAGGATGCCGCGAAGCCGAAGGATGGCAGCCCAATCACGGCCAAGTGTTATCTGGTGGTGACGGTGCCGCAGTATATGCGTTGGGATCAACCCGAGGTGGCGCAGTAAACATGCAGTTGCAGTTGTCGGAGTTTCATCAGTTTGAGGCCGCGGGGCATCCGTTTTTGTATCTGGTGCCGAGCGGTGGGATCTTCGCTGTCGACGATCTTTCCAAGCGTGCGATCGCTCTCTTGAAGGAATCGCCGCGTGATGCCAAGGCGCTGCTCGATGAGCTGGTGGCTGGCGGGGCGAGCGTGGAAGATGCGAAGAATTGCATCGAGGAACTGGTGGCGTCGCGGGCGTTTGCGCCCGAGGGTGGTTGGAAGGAACCCGTCGACGAGGCGCCGGCGAAGTTTCCGCTGCAGACGCTGGTGATCAATTTGACGAACCAGTGCAATCTGAGCTGCCAGTATTGCTACGAGTTTGGCGAAGACAAAGTGGCGACGCCTGAGGGCAAGCCGAAGTTCATGGAGCTGGAAACGGCGAAGCAGAGCGTGGACTTTTTGTTTCGTGAGGCGGCGGAGCGCAAGTCGGTGCACATCACGTTTTTTGGCGGCGAGACGTTGATGAACTTTCCGCTGTTGAAGCAGGTTGTGGATTACTCGCGGGATGAAGCGGCCAAGCGTGGGGTGACGATTGATTACTCGTTGACCACGAATGGGACGCTGTTGCGGCCGGACATCATTGAATACCTGACGGCGAATGCGATTGGGGTGACGGTTTCGATGGATGGCCCCAAGGAGATGAACGATCAGCTGCGTGTGTTCGCCAACGGCAAGGGCAGCTATGACATCATCGCGCCGAAGGTGAAGGAACTGCTGAAGAATCACAATACGCGGCCGATCGCGGCGCGGGTGACTCTAACCAATGGTGTGAAGGATGTGAAGAAGATCTTCAACCATCTGAAGCACGAGTTGGGTTTTCACGAAGTGGGCTTCGCGCCGGTGACGACTTCGCCCAACCGGTTGTATGCGATCGACGAGAACGGGTTGAACGGGGTGCTGGCCGAGTTTGAAGAGCTGGCTTATGAGTATCGCGACTACGCATTGCGGGGCGAGCATCACGGGTTTTCGAACGTGAGCGATACGCTGAGCGAGTTGCATCAGGGTATTTCGAAATCGCATCCTTGCGGAGCGGGACTGGGCCTGCTGGGAGTTGGTCCGTCGGGTGACATCTCGCCGTGCCACCGCTTTGTGGATAGCGACGAACATAAGCTGGGCCATGTGTCGGAAGGCATGGACACAGCGAAACAACAGGATTTTTTGAAGCACGGACACATTCACGCCAAGTATGATTGCCATACTTGCTGGGCGCGTCCGGTGTGCGCAGGTGGGTGTTATCACGAGGCCTTTGTGCGCTACGGAGACACGGGGCACGCCAACCTGCATTATTGCGACTGGATCCGCGGATGGACTGATCTTTGCCTGCGAATTTACGGCGAGATCGCCACGCACAACCCTAGCTTCCTGAACCATTTTGAACAGAGGAAAGCAGCATGAGACACTTACGCGCCATTAACAAAAAAGCGCGCCGCATCGATGACCTGCAGACAGCAACCGACGGCGACGTGGTTGCGATGCAGCAGAACGCGAATGCAGCGCAACGGCCCCATTATCCGATGGGCTGCTCGATCGTTTTTTCGCCGGGCTGGGAAGTCGATTCCAGCGGCGGCACGGCGGGGCTTTGCCAGCCCGTCGAGCGTGACCTGTACGACTGCTACATCAGTTGCTACTGGCCGGCGCAGGTGCCGGACCACTTGAACAATTACCCCGAGTGGACCAGCAAGTGCGCGGCGGCGACCAAAGACTGGCGCAATATCGATTTGGTGTTTCCATAAAAATGCAGAGACGCGACTTCTTAACCACCCTTGCGGCCGCTGGCGTAGCGTCCGCGCAAAAGACTGCCAAGCTCGGCACCCTGTTTGTTGGGGGCTGGCAGAAGCGCATCCTCATGATCGACGAGGCGACCCGCAAAGTTACCGGCGAGATTCCGCTGAAGCTGGATGTACCGCGTTCCATTATGTGGAACGAGGACAAGACGAAGATCATCGCGCACTGCCAGCTTGGCTCCGGGTTCGAGATCATCGACGTGGCGACGCGGAAGCTGGAGCGCAGCTTCAAGGTAGACACCGGCGGCAAGCAGTATCGCCCGAGTGGCTTTGCCTGTTCGCCCGACAATAAGAAGCTGTACACGGCGCTCTATACCGTTGAGAAGAAGATCGACCGGTTTGAGATCTCCAAGCCACAGTGGGCGATTATCGACATGGTGGGCGAGAAGATCGAGAAGGTCGTCGATTTGCCGAAGGATCAGCAATTGCGGGGCGGCGGTGGACGTGGCGGTGGTATGCGCGTCTCGCCGGATGGCAAGCTGCTCTATCAGTTCCGCGACAACGTGGTGATCTATTCGACGGAAGACTTTAAGGAAGTCGACAAGATCGAGTTGTCGAAGCCGATGTTCCCTGGCGTGGAGCGCGTGATGATTGGGCCGGGCGACGATCCTTACGAGGAACGCGGGACAGTGTTCGGATTCTTCAACTCTGTTGACCCGATCGTGCACAAGTCGACCTTTGGGTTTGCGACTTTCGATCTCGACAGGCGGACCTTCAAGTTCACGCCAGTTGGACCTTCGGCGGCGAATACGATGGGCCTGCGACTGACACCGGATCGCAAAACCGGCTACACCGTGGCGATGAATGGCTTTGGCGCGAACCGCCGCACTGAGTTCTGGAGCTTTGATATCCAGTCGAAGCAGATCACTCAGATGCAGGAGTTTGATGGGCGCAGCCGGTTTGAGTTCAACATTTCGTCGGATGGGAAGCTCGCCTATATTTATGGCGCTGGTAACACGATCGAGATGTACGACACGGCGACATTCAAGATGGTGAAGGACCTCGACGTGAATCTGGATATGACCACGAATATGCTGGTTCTGCCAGGCTAATGAAGGGTTTCGCGCGTTACAAGTTTTGTTTGCCTTATTTAGCCCCGCACTATGCGGGGCTTCTCTTTGTTACCGCTGTCGGGTTGGCGTCGACAGCGCTGAGCCTTGTGCAACCCTATCTGACGAAGCTGCTGATCGATGAGGCGCTGCTCAAGAAGGATGGGTCGCGCCTGATCGAAATCGCGGGGCTGATGGTGGGGACGAGCGTGGTGGCGTTCGCGTTTAACGTGAGCGCGGGGTATCTGTATACGAAGATCTCGGCGAAGGTATTGTTTGCGATGCGGGCGGACTTGTTGCGGCATCTGCATTCGCTGTCGCCGCGGTTTTATGCGCAGTGGAAGATGGGGGATGTGCTGTCGCGGCTGAACAACGACATCAGCGAGATTCAAAGGGTGGTGGCCGATGCGCTGCTGAGCGTGCTGGGGAATGTTGGGTTTCTGGTGGGCAGCGTTGTAATTCTGATCGGCATGGATTTGAAGTTGTTTGCGGTTGGAGTTGCGGTGTTGCCGGTGGCGTTATGGGTGTCGTGGCGGTTTCGTGAGGTGCTGGCTGAGCGGGTGAGGGAGATGCGAGAGAGGTCCGCTGATATTGGGAGCTTTCTTTTGAATACGCTGCTGGGGCAACGCGTGGTGGCGGCGTTCGATGTGAATGGGCGGGAGGCGGCGCAGTTTGCTGCGCGGAATGATGGCTACGTTGGGGCGCTGTTACGGATGCAGTTGGTGTCATATAGCGCTTCGGGTTTGCCGGGGATGCTGCTCGCGTTGTCGACGGCGGCGGTGTTCTGGGTGGGCGGGCAGCAGGTGATTGCCGGAACGATGACGGTGGGGACGCTGATGGCATTTCTCGCGTATCACATGCGGCTGTTGTCGCCGGTGCAGGCGCTGATGGGCATGTATACGAGCCTGGTGACGGCGCAGGTTTCGCTCGAACGAGTGGAGGCTTTGTTTGCGGTTGCGCCCGAGGTGAAGAGCGGCGAGAAGCGGCTGAAGGATGTGCGTGGGGATGTCGAGCTGAAGGGTGTTTCCTTCGGGTATGGCGCGGGGCAGCCGGTGCTTGTAGACGTGAATTGGAGTGTGGGCGCGGGGATGGTTGGTTTGCTGCTGGGGCCGAGTGGCCAGGGGAAGAGTACGCTGACGGATTTGCTGGTGCGATTTTATGATCCCGCGAGCGGGAGCGTCTTATTGGATGGGGTGGATCTGCGGGAGATTCAACTGGGGGATTTGCGGGAGCAGGTTTGCGTGGTGGAGCAGACGCCGTGGTTGTTCCCGGTGAGTCTCGGTGAGAACTTGCGATATGGCAGGCCGGAGGCGAGCGATGTTGAGTTGTTGGAAGTGCTCGGGGCGGTGGGACTCGCGGAAATGTTTACGGACCTGAATGCACTGGTGGGTGAGCGCGGATTGACGTTGAGCGCAGGGCAGAGGCAACGGATTGCGATTGCGCGAGCCTTGTTGCGGAGGCCGCGGGTGTTGGTTCTGGATGAGCCGACAGCGGCGTTGGACGAGGCGAGCGGGAAGCTAGTGACGGAAGGGCTGCGGCGGTATCTGCCCTCGACGACGCTGATCATCGCGACGCACCGGCTGGCGATGCGTGAAATTGCGGATACGGTGCTGGAGTTGCGATGAGGGTTCGTGTGGCGATACTGGATAGTGGGGTTCATGCGGGGCATCCGCATGTGGGGGAGGTTGCAGGCGGCTTTGATGCGACTGGCTTAAGTGGGGATTTTCTCGACCGGATCGGGCATGGGACCGCAGTGGCGGGGGCGATTCGGAGCCATGCGCCGGATGCCGAGATTTATGCGGTGAAGATCTTCGAGCGGAGTTTGCGGACCAACATGGAGATCCTTCTGCGGGGGATTGCGTGGGCCCTTGAGCAAAGGATGGACATCCTCAATTTCAGCCTGGGAACGCAGAACCCGGAGCATGCGGGAGCGTTTGAGCCTTGGGTGAAAAAGGGGGCGATTTGGGTGAGCGCGGCGGATGCATACCCTGGGCTGATCGAAGGCGTGATTGGTGTGGAAATCGACGCGACGCTTGAGCGTGATCAACTGCGGCAGGTGGCGGAGAATCGATATGCGGCGAGCCCTTATCCGCGTGAAATTCCGGGCGTGCCCCGAGAGAAGAACTTACAGGGCATCAGCTTTGCAGTGGCGAATGCGACCGGGTTGCTCGCGGCAAAGTGGCCGGAGCGCCAGGTTATTTTTTCGCGGACCGACCCCAAGGGCTAGGACCAGTGCGGGCGGGAGCGGCATAGCGCTTGCGAATTTGCGCCAGGGCTTTGTTGTTGTCTTCGATGCTGTATTCGAAGACGGCGCCTTCTTCGCGGAGTTGGCGCTGGAGGTCGGAGATGCTGATGTCCTGGATGGCCGAGTTGGCCTTGGCGGCGAGGGCAGCAGCGATGCCGGCGGCGTGGCCGAGGATCATGTACTGGGGCTCCATGCGCATGCTCGAGTAGGCGATGTGGCTTGAGGAGAAGCAGACCGGGACCAAAAGATTGGTGGCTTCGCTCTTCTTCGGTACGAGGACGCGGTAGGGGATCTGGTAGGGCTGGACGGGTACCTGAACGTCGCCTTCGTTTTCGACGAAGCCGCGATCGTTGATGAAGCGCTGGACGTTGTGAGAGTCGGAGTTGTAGCTGCCCATGCCGATCACGTCGGTCTTGGTGCGATCGGTCTGAAGATCTTTCTGCGAGGCGACGAAGTCGCTCACCATGCGGCGGGCTTCGCGGACGTAGAGCTGGTTGGGCCAGTGATTCGTAGCGAGGTATTCGTCCATCGCAAGGCCGTAGGAACGCACCTCGTTTTGGAGGGATTGGGGCACGCGGGGATCGTTGGCGAGGAAGTAGTAAAAGCCCTGCTGGTAGTCGACGTGGTCTTGCCAGATGCGTGCGCGGACGGCATAGCTGCCATCGGGGTACTCGTAGTTGCGACCGATGAAGTCGGTGGAAAAGCCGTTGCGATTGTTGAGGTCGACCTTGCCGTTGGGGATGATGCGCATGAGGCTGACTTCGTTGAAGGTCATGGGACGACCGAGGTAAGGAAGCATCGCTTCAAGGTGGAGGGCGAGGAGCTCGTAGCGCTTGGGGTCGTAGTTGGCGGGCTTGGGCCAGGGGATGCGATTTTCAGGAACGTTGGTGGCGATGACGCGGAAGTTGTAGGCCTGGATGCGCTTGTCGGCAGAGCCGGGAATGCCGCGGGGCTCGGTGGAAATTTCAGGGAGGACCTTGCCGTCTTTACCGCGAGCCGGGACATCGACAGCGAACTGGTGGCTCTCGGTGTGAGCGCGGACGCCAGCAAGAGATTCGTTGTACTGGCTGATGCCCTCGCGGCCGAAGGTGTAGCTGACCTTGGCCTGGGCCATGAGGTCGCCTTCGTAGCTTGAGTCGGCGAAGAAACGGGCACGGAAGCGGGCACCGTTCTCCATGACGATTTCGGTGATGCGGTTGCCTTGCTTGAGGACGCCGGTTTGCTCTTTGAGGCGATGGTTCTCAAAGAGGGTGACGTCAACTTCTGTCATCCAGTCGCGAAACAAAGACTCGGCAACTTTGGGCTCGGGCATCCAGGCAATCTCCTGCAGATGCCGGTTGAGGCTGTAGCGTTGACCGGCGCGATAGTAGAACTCGAGCGCCATGCCTCCAATGACTTCTTTCTTGCCCATGTCGGTGCCGGACAGGCCACCGCTGACCATGCCACCGATTTGGTTGCGGGGTTCGAGCAGGGCTACCTTGAGGCCCTGGCGGGCGGCAGAGACGGCCGTAGCGACGCCGCCAGCAGTGCCGCCGTAGACGACCAGGTCAAAGGACTGCTGAGCGAACAGGGACCCAGCGGCGAGTAGCAGGATTGAGAGTTTCATGGAAGTCTCCTAGAAGGTCATGCGCATGCCGAATTGCATACGGCGTGCGTCGAGCGCACTGAAAGTTCGACCGAAGTTGGCATTGGTATTGACACCCGCGGCATTGGGGGCAAAGCCCGTGTCGGGGCCGTTGAGATTGACCGTGTTGAGAGCGTTGAACATCTCGACGCGGGTCTCAAGTCGAATGCGCTCTTTGATGCGGAAGGTCTTGAAGATCGAGAAGCTGACGTCGAGCAGGCCGGGAGCACGGGTGCTGGGCAGTGTGCGTGGGGCGTTGCCGATGACGAAGTTGGCGGGGTTGCGGAAGGCGTCGGTGTTGAGCCACTTGTTGGCGGTTCGCTGCCCCGAAGGCAGGGTTGGGTTGGCGATGAGATCGGGATAGTTGATGCCTGTGAAATTGTTGCTGCCGCGGACGATCAAGGGGAGCCCGGTTTGCATGGTGGCGATGGTGTTGAACTGCCAGCCGCCGAGGATGGCGTCGGCAGCCTTGGGGATGTTTGAGGCAAATTTGCGGCCACGGCCGAAGGGGACCTCGAAGATGCCGCTGGTGACGAGGCGCTGGGAGACGTCGTCCTGATCGATGGCCTTCTCGAGACGGCGGTTGTAAGCACCGATGCGGAAGTCGCCAAGGCCAGTGGCGTTGCCGCCGCCACCGACGCTGAGGGCATCGCTAATGAGCTTGCTCTTGGTGTAGCTGAACAGGGCCGAGATTCCGGAGGAGAAACGCTTTTCGGCGAAGAGCTGCAAGGAGTGGTAGGAAGAGCTGGCGTTGTTGGCGGCGAAGGTTTGGACGTTTTGATAGTCGGGATAGGCGCGTAGAAGCTGTTGCCGCTGCACGGTGGCACCGGAGAGAGCGCCGCTCGAGATCTGGCCGAAGAAGGGATTGGGGACGCTCTGCTGGAGACTGAGGCCTTCAGAGAAGAAGCGGGGATCGAGCTGATTCAGGTTGTAGTTGCCGCCGAAGAGTTTGATGCCACGGCTGCCGGCGTAGACAGCGCTGGCCGTCCAGCCGCCCCAGAGCGCTTGCTGGATGGTGAGGTTCCATTGCTGAATGTATGGGGTGCGGCCGTTGCGATCCTGATATTGGCCGTTGAAGCCACGGAAAGCACTGGGGCCGCCGGAGGCACCGAGAGGCCGCAGCAGGAAGCCTGGGCCAGCGCTGAACTGGAAGGCTTTGACCGGTGTGCTGCCAGAGGCGACGAAAGGGGTATCGATGGAGAAACCAAGAGCGTTGGAATTGTCGCCCTGGGTGTGACCGATTTCAGAGATTGTGTAGATCAGGCCGTAACCGCCGCGGATGGCAGTTTTGCCGTTGCCGCGCGGGTCCCAGGCGAAGCCGACTCGGGGGCCAAAGTTGTTCTTGTCGAGATCGACAAAAGTGGCGGGGCGGCTGACACCCGCGTAGGTGAGGACGCCAAGGCGATTGGTTTGCGGGTTGGTGATGAAGGGGTCGAAGCTGGAGTGGCGGTTGTGCAACTCGGTGGGGCCAAAGCTGATGTCGTAGCGAGCACCGATGTTGAGGGTGAGGGTGCGGGTGAGCTTCCAATCGTCCTGGAAGTAGATGCCCAGAGGCAGAGAGCGGTATTGCATGAAGGGCCGGAAGCCGAGGGTACCGCCACCGACTTCACCGAGCAGGAAGGAGGCGAGGGATGCGCCGGTGTTGGGCGGAGCGAGCGGGTTGCTGGTGAGGGCGGTGTTGAAGTCGTAGCGGCCCGAAGGAGCGGCTCGATTGATGAAGCTGAGGCGTGACCAGCGGAGGTCGAAGCCGGTTTTGAAGCTGTGCTTGCCGGCGTTGATGCTAACGCTGTCGACGATCTGGACGTACTGCTGGGCTCTAAGACCAGCAGAGAAACTTGGGCTGCCGATGCCCAGGTAGCCAGCGATGGCCACGGGTGGGAATTGGTCTTGAGGAACGATGGAGGGATACCCGAGTTTGGAAGGCCAGTTCTGATCGAAGCTGGGATGCAGGAAGGGGAGCCACTGGCGGGAGGCCGCGAAGCGGAGGTCGTTGACGAGTTTGGGGCTGAGAACGCGAGTGTAGTTAACGACGGCGTTATGGTTGTCGCGCTGGTCGTTGCGTGCGGCCGGATCTGCTTCGTTGAGGCCCCAGCCGCGGTCCTGGCGGGTATTGCGGGTGCTGGAGTAGCGGAAGAAGAACATGTCGCTCGTGGACATGCGGTGATCGACGCGCATGGTAGTGATGCCTTGATCGGAGGAAGAGGGCACGAGCGCGATGAAGTTGTTGGCCCCGGTGAAGGGATCGGTGGCAGTGGCGTTGGGAAGGGGCATGAAGGGGAGCACCTTGGCCGAGAGGCTGTCGATGCGATTTTGGGGGACGATGTTGCCGGGCAGTGGATCGCGCACGAAGCCAGCACCGTTGGGATTGGGACGGGTGGTATTGGGATCGAACAGCGGGATCAAAGCGCCAAGCCCGTTGCGGAAGTTTGAGAAATTGCCGGCACGCCATTCGGGCAGGGCGACTGTGCTGAGACGGGGAGAGCCCGTGGAGCGCCAGCGCCATTGTTCGTAGCCGGCGAAGAAGAAGGTCTTGTTGCGGCCATCGTAAAGGCCGGGGATGCGAACCGGACCACCGATGGCGCCGCCGAACTGGTTGTAGCGGAGAACCTGTTTGATGCGGCCGGTGCGGGGATCGCGCTGTGTGGCGAAGGCGTTGCGAGCATCGAGGGCATCGTTGCGGAGGAACTCGTAGAGCGAGCCGTGAAAACTATTGCCGCCCATCTTGGTGACGACGTTGATGACGCCGCCTGAGGTCTGGCCGAATTCCGCTTTGAGTGCGTTGGTTTCGACGCGGAACTCTTCGACTGAATCGGACATGGGAACCACGGCAATCTCGTTGTGGACCGGAGCGGAATTGACGCTGCCGTCGAGGAAGAACTGGTTGCCGTAAGCGGGACCGCCGTTGATGCGGATTTGTGAGAAGGCTTGATTGGAGATCTCGGCGAAGCCGTCAGTGTTGTTGAAGCGGGGCTGGACACCGGCGACGATCTTGACGAGGTTGAAGACGTGGCGGCCGTTGAGGGGCAGCTCTTCGATGCGCTTGCGCTCGACGGTGGTGCCGAGAGAAGAATCTTCGGTTTGGATGCGAGGGATCTCGGCGGTGACGTTGATGCTCTCGGTGACAGCGCCGACGTCGAGCTTGATGTCGATGCGGAGGCGCTGTGAGACCTCAATGGTGATGTTGGTTTGCTTGTAGGTTTTGAAGCCGGAGGCAGTGGCTTCGAGCTCGTAGCCGCCGACGGGAAGTTGGCCGATCGAGTAGGTGCCGTCTTGCGAGCTGGTGCCGGAGTATTTCAGATTGGAGGCACGCAGAGTGACATTGATCCTGGCGGCAGGGACGCCAGCGCCGTTCTGATCGACGACGGTGCCAGTGATAGTACCGAGGGAAGTCTGGGCGGCAAGGGATGAAACGAGGGCAACCAACGGGGTGGCCAGCAAGGCAAATCTAGACATAGAAAAACTCCTCTGTATGTCTCAATAGTAAGTGACTCATGGGGAGAGGGTGTCAAGACGTCCAAACTTCGTCCAGCGGATTCATAGTATCTCGACCTTCAGTTAAGCCCTTCGCCTCGATATAAGGTTGCTTTGCCCAAGGCGCGCAGCGGTCAAGGCCAAGCGCAGCTTGCCCGTAGGGTCGCCTTGACGGC